>Ga0209700_105940_pt1 | contig 19764 bp, 22 predicted proteins | sample SiratroredBW_FD_187528 | JGI IMG/M metagenome (GOLD analysis project Ga0209700, IMG submission 187528) | Root nodule microbial communities of legume samples collected from California, USA - Siratro red BW (SPAdes) (version 2) | ecosystem: Host-associated > Plants > Roots > Nodule | place: USA...
CAAAAAAAAAAAAATAATAATCCAATGTTAAAAGATAAAAAAATAAAAAAAATCAATTTAATTAAGGGTATTTTAGAAAATAGAGAGAGATATGGTGCAGATCCAGAAATATGGAGGTGCAAGAAGCAGATTCAACCTAAATAGCTTCAGGGGTATTTTAGGACTTTCAAATACTTGTAGGTGTGAATTCTGATTAATGGAGGTGCAGGTAGCAGGCCCAAACCAGCTAATGATGAGGGCATTTCAGGAATTTCCAAAAGTCTGGAGGTGCAAGTCAGAATATGTGGGGGGTGCAAGGAACAGTTTAATGGCTTGCGAAATAGGTATTTGAATATATTTTAGAAGAATTTAACAACAAAATCAAGGTAGCCTAGTTGGTCTAAGGTGTCAGTTTCAGGGCATGGGTTCGAATCTTGGTGGCTCCCTCTATGATGGCGATTGTGGCTTACTTCACAAACATTATCATCATTTTACACATCATAGATTCAAAAAAAAATGAGATGATGAGATGTTGCACCCTAGATTCAACAAAAATGAGATGCTTCATGGGCTCTAAATTATTTTTTTACCCTCCACGTGCCAATTCCAATTCACTTTCTTTTCTTTTTCTCCCATGTGCCAAATACAGTAACAAAAACTCTCCACTCTTGGCTTGCCACGTGGCAGACAAAAAACTCTCCACTCTTAGCTTGCCACGTGGCAAGCATTTTTTATCCTATTTTTAATTCTTTAATAAGTTTTTTCTTTAAAAAATACACTTAATCCTTGATTATTTTAAATACTCTTTAATTTTCCTTCTTCTTTTTTAACGATAAAAAACAATTTTATTTATTTATTTTATTTTAATTAAAGCACCCACAAAATTAAACGGTATATTTTTACCCGGACAAAATCGGGTATTGACAAATCTGGATAAACATTTCCAGATAACCTCACAAATTTTTCCAGCTTCTGAAACCTTAAGGCTTTTCTAACATCATCCAACTTCTCCTCTTTCAGCCATAACATCTTAAGGACCTTAGGAGCAATGATGACTTTCCTGCTAAATTCTCTATGATATTCCTCCATGCTTTCATAGTTTCCAGCAAACCAGCGTTCAAGATAGTCAGTCTCATTGAATTCACTTGGTTAAGCATTTTTCATGCAAGCTCTCATGGTGCGCTTCTTTGGTGTGGAAGATGAAGCCATTTGTGAGAATGAACACAAGAAGGATAGTGTTCTATGAATCTAGAATGTACTAAATGCAATGTGTAGGATTCGTGTGTGGTTAAGTCCCTAATGACAAAACTATATATAATGTTAGCTATATGCATAAGACAACATTGAATTCACATTCAAATCCAAATAGAGTCACACAAGTTGTGCTTTGATGGACAGATCAAGCAAATCTTTTTAGTTTAATTTTGCAGATAATAAATTGTAACAAAAATATACTTAGCTTCAGGTCATGTTTCAACTTTCGACTTGTTGACTCTCAATAAGCATATGACACGTAGAGCATTTGAGTTTATCTCTCCTCACATGTGCTCTGCAGTAGGTGTCAACTCCGCTTGGTTAATGCTTTTTCATTTGACTGAGAATCTGCAGTGGAATCTTTTCATTCCCCACATAGCAGTCTTCTTTATACCAGCTTATTGTCCAGAGTTTATTAGGTCTCCTCGTTCAACATTCCCTCGTTCAATCAATTAATCAGCATTTACATAGAATCAAATATTATGTCAATTCCAACAGTTTCAGTCAAAGCTCAGTAAATTGTCTTAATTGATTTGATCAATCACATAATGCATAAAATATAACCAAGAATCAATATATTTATGAGCTAATTTAATTTTCAAATATTTTTGAAATCAATAATTTCCAATTCATTTATGAGAAAATTAAATCTCTCTTTACTAAGAGGTTTTGTAAACAAATTAGCTAATTAAATCTCAGAATTAACAAACTGAATTGTGCAATCACCATTAATTACATGATCTCTAATAAAATGGTGGCGTATTTCAATATGCTTATTTCTGGAATGCTGTATAAGATTCTTTGTTAAATTTATTGCACTAGTGTTATCACACAATAATGGGATTTGAGACAAATTGAGACTGAAATCACTTAGTTGTTGTTTAGTCCATAAACTCTATGCACAGCAGCTTCTAGCTACAATATTCTGCCTCTGCAGTGGATAAAGCAACACAAGCTTGCTTCTTGCTAGTCATGAGATCAAACTGGACCCTAGTAGATGGCACGTTCCACTTGTACTTTTTTTGTCAATCTTACATCCTGCAAAAATCACTATCAGAATAACCAATTAGATTTAAAGATACCTCACTTGGATACTATAGCCCGACATCAATTTTCCCTTTGAGATATTTTAGTATCCTCTTGGCTGCCATGTAATGTGATTCCTTAGGCTTTGCTTGAAATCTTGCACAAAAACATACACTAAACATAATATACAGTCTGCTTGCAGTTAGATATAACAGTGAACCTATGAAACCTCTATATCTGGTTTGATCATAATTTGTTCCATTCTCATCAGTATCCAGAGAACATCCAGTGGCAATTGGTGTAGATGCTTCGTTGCAATTCTCCATGTCAAATTTCTTCAGTAGTTCTCGACAATATTTTGATTGGCAAAGAAATGTTCCATGCTAAAACTGTTTAATTTGTAGGCCAAGGAAGTAATTGAGTTCTCCCATCATTGGCATCTCAAATTCTTCCTGCATTCACTACTAAAAAATTGCTAAATAGTGACTGAAATTAGTGATCGAAAAAATCGATCACTATCGGTGACCGAATCAGTGATCGAAAAAACTGGTCACTCTTAGTGACCAAATCATTCACCGAAAAAATCAGTCACAAATTCGGTCACTGATTCAGTCGATCACAGATTCAGTCACAGAATCGGTCACAAAATCAGTCACTGAATCGGTCACAGATTCGGTCACTGAATCGGTCACAGATTCGGTCACTGAATCGGTCACAGATTCGGTCACATATTCGGTCTCAGAATCAATCACAGAATTGGTTATAGATTCAGTCACACAATCAGTCACTATACATCAATAATAATAATTATTATTATAGTAAGTATAGTAATAGTAATATATTATTATTATTATTATTATTGAAGCTCTAGAAGATAACAACTGCATAAATGTCATGCATGAGGAACTGAACCAGTTTGCTAGAAATGAGGTTTGGACACTTGTTCCTAGATCAAAGAAGATGAATGTGATTGGAACCAAGTGGGTTTTCAAGAACAAGATAGATGAACAAGGTGTCATTGTGAGGAACAAGGCGCGACTTGTGGTAAAAGGATATAACCAGGAAGAAGGCATCGATTTTGGTGAAACCTATGCACCAATAGCTAGACTAGAAGCAGTTAGATTGCTACTAGCATATGCTTGCATGAAGGGATTCAGATTACATCAAATGGATGTCAAAAGCGCTTTCTTGAACGGGTACATTAATGAAGAGGTCTATGTGAGCCAACCCCCTGGATTTGAAGATCACAACAATCAAGATTACGTTTTCAAGCTCTAGAAGGCCTTGTATGGATTAAAGAAAGCACCTTGACAGTGGTATGAGACGTTGAGTAATTTCTTGCTTTCTCAAGGCTATGAGAGAGGAAAAACAGATAAGACCTTATTTATTAAGATTTCATGCAATGATATAATACTTGTTCAAGTTTATGTTGATGACATTATTTTTGGTTCATCTAATGAAAGTTTATGTGAGCAGTTTGTAGCTACTATGGAATGAGAATTTGAGATGTCCATGATGGGGGAGCTCAATTTCTTCCTAGGCTTGTAGGTCAAACTTGTTGAACATGGCATATTTCTTTGTTAAGCAAAGTATTGCAGGGAATTATTGAAGAAATTTAATATGGAAAACTGCAGGGAAGCTTCCACTCCTATAGCTACTGGATGCTATTTAGATGCTAATGAAACTGGAGTTGATGTAGATCAGACTAAGTTCAGACAATTAATTGGATCACTTCTGTATCTGACAGCAAGTAGACCACACATCATGTTTAGTGTGTGTTTATGCACCAGATTTCAAGCTAAACCAAAGGAATCACACGAAGTGGCAACCAAAAGAATTTTGAAGTATCTCAAGGGAACTACTGAAGTTGGACTATGGTATCCAAGTGAGGTATCTTTAAATATTGTTGGATATTCTAATTCTGACTTTGCAGGTTGCAAAGTAGATAGGAAGAGCATTAGTGGAACTTGTCACTTGCTGGGATCCAGTTTGATATCATGGCACAGCAAGAAGAAAACTTGCGTAGCATTGTCTACAGCCGAAGCAGAATACATAACTACTGGAAGAAGTTGTGTTCAAACTCTCTGGATAAAACATCAGCTAAGTGATTTTGGACTTAATCTTTCTAAAATACCTTTACTTTGTGATAATACAAGTGCAATTAACTTGACTAAAAATCCAGTTCAACATTCTATAAACAAACATATTGAAATTTGCCACCACTTTATAAGGGATCACATAATTAATGGTGATTGCGAAATTCAATTTGTTGATTCTGAAAATCAGTTTGCAGATTTATTCACAAAGCCCCTAAACAAAGAAATATTCAATTTTCTCAAAAACGAATTAGGGATTATTGATTTTAAAAATGTGAATGAATTCTGGAGTGATTTACTGACTGAAATGTAATTCAATTGATTGAATTTCACTGTAGTTGAGTAAATTTCATGCTGACAAACTTGTGTATGCTTTTGTTATGTGCGAGGCACCTCATTGGGAAGGTAAGAATTCAGCTCTAGCATGGTTAGCCAAAGAATCAATTCAGAACTTGAATGAGACTAATGCATAAGAGCAAGCATGTGAGGAGAGAGGAAATCCTTGGTGCCACGCATCACTAGACTGTTGGCAGTCAACTGGTCAAAAAGTAGTGCAGAGAATAGTGTAGAGAATCTCTGAAGCTAAGTACATCTATCCAGCTGCAATATTATCTATTCCCAACAAACTGCAAAGTTACTTTTTGTGTGTTGTCCACCAGTTTGTTGTGCTCTATGATTTCTAGTTTTGTCTTCTTGTGTGTATGAATTTTGTTTAAATAATTGGTATGCGTCCATGCATTCACTTGTGCACACAATTATCACTACATTGTGCAAACACTAGTGTGTCTTGGTTCATAGAGCATACTGCCTTTCTTTCACCTTAATCCACTATGGCGTTGTCGTCTGCACCTAGGAAGAGGACTAAGAAAGCCCTTATGAAGAATGTTGAACCAGCAAATTCAGATGATGATAATGAGGCTGGATTCCTTGTGCATTGGTTTAATGGAAACAAAGAAAGCATAGAGGAATACCACAAAGAGTACAACAAAAAAGCCTTCGTGAATCCTAAATTTCTGAGAATGGAATTTCTGAGAAATGAAAATCTCAATCAAGTTCCAGAAGTTGGAGAAATTTGTGAAGCTTACTGGAAACATTTATCCAGATCTGGTGAAGGTCTTCTTGACCAATATGTGGATTGATGAGGGCATAATCTACTCACAAGTTAAGGGAGTAGACATAGCAATTACTGATGAAGTATGGCTGACTGTAGCAGGTTTAAGAGATGCAGCAACCATTGTGAATAGAGCCAATGTTGCTGATCTTGGTGGATTTAACGAAGTGCAGTTCTTTAGATCATGTCTAAGGAACCCAAACAATCCAGCTAGGAGCTTCTCTATTGGAGGACTTTCAGTCATTCCAAGGATTCTTGCCTACGTAGTCATATGGCTACTCAGTCCAAGGGGATTCAACCATGTTGTTCTTACTGAAGATGATCTCATTCTGATGTATTGTTTGATCAATAAGATCAAGGTAAACTGGGTTAGTGTCATCACGGAGCAATTTTTTTGCATAAGGAAAAAGTTGGAATTTCGAATTCCTTATGCTATTCTGATTTCGGGTTTCATTGAGTACTATGATATTGATGTGGAGAATGAGCTTGTTGAAGAGGTTAAGTCACTGTTGCTATGCTATCCAAGATTGGACTGAAGAAAGTGAATGACAACCAGTGGATCTACAAGGCAAGCGCTGAAGAAGATGAACTAAAAGATGTTGACACTGGGACTAGCACTGCAGCGGAACAATTTACTGGAGAAGACATGGGGACCGGTGAACAATCTTACTCCAGATTTGAGCAACTCACGATCAACTAGTTGGGCAGCATTGAGTCCAGTCAGCGTAGCCATCATGAATACTGTGAAACACATTTTCTACATCTTGAGGAACAAGTGGAAGATATCCAAGGAAGCTTGGTCAGATGTTCTGTGGGCCAGATGACTAGTGGTCACACTGCATTTTCTGTGTGTTCCCCTCCATTTGATGAACTCAATGGGGGAGAAGTAATTGTGTGTGTTTCGTATCTACCCTGTATGTTTCGTAGTATGTTGTGTTTCATGCTTTGCATCTGTTTCAGTTTGGTTTGCTTAAGTTTGCTTAAGTTCAGTTGTGCTTAGTCTAGTACTAAGCTTTGTTTGATTGAATATTTGTTGGATTGTGTTAGCACCTGCAGCTCAGCTATGTTTCTAGTTTGTTGATGTTTTCTTAATCATGTTCTATGTCCTTTGATGTATTTGGAAACCTGTTATGATGATTGACCACTACGGGTCAATTTATATTAATGAAATGTTTGTCTTATGTTACTCAATCTCTTTATATGCTTTTAAGGGACATCAAAATATGGGGGAGTAAAACATCTTGATCTGAATTAACTGAGTCTGGGTATAGGAAGAAAGTTAATTAACTGTGTTTTAGTTCAATCAGTTGATTTGTTATTTTTGCTCTGAACCTATTAGATCTTATGATACTAATAAATTGGTTGAGTGTAAAGACAAGTATTTCGGGTTCAGACTGATAAACTCAACACACATCAGATTGCCTTCATCAAATTGGGGGAGATTGTTAGCACCAATGCTAAGCATGTGATTTGATGAAGTCAATAAAGACCATAGCTTGTTGAAGTTTTGATGGATTGAATATGGACTATGTTAGATCAAGGCCTAGCACGTGAGTTGATCAAGACAACTTCATGAAAAATCTATTGGAACCCACCTGAACCAGAATTGTTCAAGTGGATGACTTTAAGCCAACATGAAGATGGTTGGGTGATTTGGTCTTAGGTCCTTAGTTGGGTTTGTGAGTTGGCTTGGTTCTTAATCATTAGTTGCATGGTTCATCATTCCTGAGGTGCTAAGAGATTCACAAATATTTTTATTAAACTGGTTTTAAGGAAAATAGCCTAAGCAATCTTTTGTTGAAAATCTTTTTCAATCAATTGAATACTTGAAACAATCGATTGAATTGTGACAGTTATTTCGGTTACAAATGCAATCTTTGACTGTGTCTTCTAACAGTCAATTCTATCGATTGAATGGTTTATTCAATTAATTGAAACTGTGACAGCTAAGCTGTTTTAAAACTGATTTGGCTATATAAAGGAATTGGCACTATCATTTTTAGATAACTAAGATTTTCGAAAAGCATTCCTTGAGATCTTCTAAGTGAGAAATAGCGCCCAGTTTGTGCCAACACCTTTGACAAAGCTTTTCAAAACAAGAAACCTCCAAGAACGTGAATCTTTAAGCATCCTTGAGTGAGGTTCTTGCGACTTTGGTTCTGGACCAAAGCTAAGTCTTCTACCCTGATCTTTAGTCATTGTAATCTGTTATGTGTAGAAGTATTGTGTGATCATACTGTTATTGTAATTTGTTTACTGTTTTCAATTACTAGGTTTGTAGTTGAGTTGGTGCAGTGGGTTTCTGCACGTCTCACATCTGTTGAGGGGTTCAGTAGAGTGTGAGTGCTGCAGGGAGCAGTGTTTGCTTGCGGGTTGCAAATGGTGTTGGTACAGTGGGTTTCTGCACTGGTTTCACACTAGCTAAGGGGTTCAGTGAGGTGTGAGTGCTGTGGGGAGAAGTGTGTACTGCGGGAAGCAGTTATAACTTGCTGGGAGCAAGGGTTGTAAACTGATCTTGTGATATTTTTTGTGGAAATCTTTGCTAGTTTGCAAAGGACTAGACGTAGCCTTTGAGGAAGGGTGAACCAAGATAAATTTGTGTTCTTGATTTCCTCTTCTCTCTTCTTGATCATTTTATTATCTGCTTGCATTCGCCTAATAAACTGATCACTGAATCTTGCTACTCACCAAGAATTTCTAGGTGCATGTTTGTGTTCTGAATCTATTTACATATATCTGAATCAATTGTGCTTCTGGGTTATTTCTAATCTACGAGACTGTGGTTAATCATCTTGATTCTGGCTTAACATATCTCTGTACTGAAAACGGTTTTCTAGATTTATCTCTAACAATTTCTGCTATGCATTATTGATTGTTTACTGGACAGTCCAGAATTACATGAGTTGATTGATTGAATTAAGAATTTTCATTCTCTATTTCAAGAACATTTCATATTTTCGAAAAGATTATGAAAGTTCAATTCACCCCCCTCTTGAACTTGGTCTGAACCTTATTTTACACTTATTAGCTCTTGTAAAGATCGATTCTTTCTCTCTACAACTCCATTCTGTTGTGGAGTCCTTGGTGCTGAGAAGTTGTGTTTGATTCCAAATTTACTGCAGAATTTGTCAAACTTCTCATTATGGAAGTTTCCACCATGATCTGACTTGATGGAAGATATGCCACAATTCTTCTGTTTTGGATAACTTTGGCAAATCTCTTAAAAACATGATAGGTTTCATCTTTGGTAGCAATGAATAATGTCCATGTAAACCTATAATAATCATCTACTATAACTAGACCATAGTAATTACCTCCTAGGCTCATAGTTCTTAAGGGACCAAACAAATCCATATGAAGCAGCTCAAGAGGTCTAGATGTTGAAATCACATTCAATGGTTTAAAAAAGCTTTTAGTTTGTTTACCCTTTTGGCATGCTTCACACAATTTGTCTCTTTCAAACTTGAGCTTAGGCAGACCAACTACTAGCTCTTTAGATGCTTTGAGATGATACATGTGAATGTGAGCTAATCTCCTATGCTGTAACCAAGATTCTTCACCCCTAGTAAGCAAAAAATTCATACTGGAAGTAATGCATGAGACATTTAACATGTAGACATTGTTTACCCGTTTACGTACTAGTACAGTTTCAATTGTCACTGAATTTGATACGAGGCAAAGGTTTGGCTCAAAAGTGATGTTGTACCCTCTGTCACATAATTGGCTTATGCTCAGTAAGTTGTGCTTCAATGCATCAACTACGAGTACATCTTTAATGATCACTTTATCATCTCCTCTAATGTCACCAACTCCAAGTATTTTCCCTTAGTTATTGTCTCCATATGTGACAAATCCAGCAAGTTTCCATTTCAGATTAATCTACTGAGAAGCGTCTCTAGTCATATGTTTGGAGCATCCACTGTCCAAGTACTATAGTAGCTTATTTGATGCTAAACAGACCTGTAAAACAGATTAAGTTTGAGGCATTGGTACCCTATTAAACTTGGGTCCACAAGTGTTAGTGATGCTTTTTGGCATCCACCTAACTAGCCCCTTTGGCACATCAAATCTCCTGATTTTACAGTTCCTCACAGAATGACCTTTTCTCGTACAATAGAAGCAAGTCAATGGAGATAAAAACTGTTGCTAATTTGTCTTAAAGAAATTGTTGTATTTTCTTTGTTTTCCTTTAAAACCAATTTGATATCCAATGCCAGCTATTTTAAAAACACAATTTTGAGAACCCAAAATGGCATTGAGGTTTGCAGTACCCATTGAAAGCTTGGAAGCAGTAGTGATTAAGTAATTAACTTGCTTTTGCAGAGTTTCACAGTTTTCACAATTAACTGGCCGGCTAAAGTCAAAATTACTAGAAGTTTTATAAATGATTTCTAAGTGCTCAAAATCAATTTTTAGTTGCAAAACTTCATCTTCCAGTTCTTTGACTCTGCCTTCCAACCAATTGTTCAGACCTTTTAGTCTATTGTTGGATAAGGCTAGTCTGTTAGCTTCTTCATGTGTTTCATGGAAAGCATGAAGCAGTGAACTGTAGTTTGCACTATTAAAAGAAGTGCTAGAGTTCTCACTACTAACCTCTGAATTCTTTCCAACCATTAGACACAGATTGACTTCAACATCTTATGTGAGGAGCTGCTGGAAGTGGAAGCATTGTCTTCCCAGGCAATGTATGCTTTTCTCCCTTTTCCAGCTTTGTGATCTGAAAATGTTTTAGGCTGAGTTCAAGAGGGAGGGGGGGGGGTGAATTGAACTTTGAAAGATTTTTCTCTATTTATACATTTGAAAATAGTTTTCGCAATTTGAAAAACTTTAATGAATCTTGGTGCTAAAGATATAAGGTGCAATAAAGAAATAAACTGATTCAAACAACGAATGAACCAATTTGTTTTACAGGAAGATAGAGATTTTCAAATAGCACACACAACAGATTCACAATCACACAGCAACACCTTATGCAAGTCAAGTTCACATAGTTTCAAAAGCAATATTACACTACGAATTGAATCACACAAAATTCCAAATATTAATGAGAGCAAAGAAGAACAAAATTACAAAATACCAATTTGAAACACCTAACACAACTCTATGTTGATTTCAGTCAATATTAACAAATCTAATAAAGTTTCTTAACACCAGCAATTAATACAGATTTGAGAATTATTCAAAATGTAGATTCAATTATTCAGTTATACCAAGAACACAAAACAAGAATACAAATTCTACAGTATTACAACAATTCAGCCAAAGTTCCAATTCTTTGTAAAATCACAGATTCAGAATATTATATGTACTACAGAATTAGAAAAGAACCAATCTGTTAAGCAAGATTTCTTTGGCAACTACAGCAGATTTATTAGAACCAACACATAATTCAAGTTACAATGCATAAATCAATATCCAGCAAAGAACTTAAACCAGTTTTATCAAGATTACCAGATATTAATTCAATCTTTCAATTAACCACAATGAGCAATACAAGAATAATACAAAATTGAAAGAGAAAGGTCAAGAACAATAGAAGACAGTCAATTATACTGGTTCACCCTTCCTCAAGGGCTACGTCCAGTCTCCTTTGCCCCTCAAGCAAAGAAAATTTCACTAACTTTAATCAATTGTTTACACACAAAAAATTACACAATTCTTACTCCCCGTAAGAATCAAACACCCACTGAATTGAGCACCTACTCCCCGTAGTCCCCACTCAAATCAACAATCAAACACAGGCTAAACCTATAGCCTACAACAATACACAGTTTCACCAATTTCACAGATTTGCAATCAGATGACACAAATCTTGATACAGAAAGGGATCAAGAATGGTAAAGAAAAGTAAAACTCCCTGATTAACGCGCAGAAGAGGCCTTTGCACAATGTTGAAGAATTCCAATAGCAAAGAATGGGTCAAACGTTACTCTTCAACAAAAAGCCTCAATTGATTTTCCTCAAGAACTCCCAATTTCACAAAAGTGTTTCTCACTGGTTTTTCTACTGTAATGATTCTCTCTTTTCATATCTATGTTATGGCGCATTTTAGAAAACTCATTGTTTTTATAGACAAAAAGGTGCCAATTCAATTTTTCAAAAACCGTTAATTCAGTTCTGCCAAGCATTGAATAACTCGATTTCATGAAAATGGAAATCGCTTTATTTGAGCCCAATACAGTATTTAAAAACCAGTTTATTCCAAAACTTAGCTAACTCTTTAGTTTAAAATTTTAAACATTTTTAGACCTTTGTGCTATTGGATTTCTCCTTGACTATGCATAGGTTCTTTGCCAACCAAGCCTAAACCCACTCACACCAAACCAAGACCTAAACCACATCCAATTGCTTGCTTGCTTTGTCTTGTTGGGCTTGTCTTGCATGGCTTCATCAAATCATTAGTCTTGTGAAAGTACTAACATAATCCTTTTTCTCATTTGTCTTTTCCTTGTTGATAAGGCTCGAGCAATCCATCTTCATGTGACCCTGTTTACCACACCCAAAATAAGTGAATTTAGCTAGATTTGGATTAGATTTTTTATTGTACCTTTTAGTCCTCTGATTCTTCATTTTGTCCTTCATCTTGATGAATTTATGAAATCTCTTTGTCAGTAATTGAGATTTTCAATATCACTGCACTCATCTGAACTCTCTTCACTGGACTCAATATCTGTAGCTTTTGTTTTGAGTGGAAGGCTTCTAGACTTCTTCTCAATAGATTCCATTTCTTTCAACCTTGTCATCTCGAGCTCATGTTCTCTCAATCTGCCAAACAACGTTGTTGTGGTGAGAGTTGTTAAATCTCTTATCTCAGATATTGCAGTCACCTTGGGCTGGCAACTTCTATCCAAACACTTGAGAATCTTGATGTTCAACTCTTCTTTATCAAACTATTTTCCCAGTCTAATTAAGTGATTAACGATATGACTAAACCGTTTGTGAACATCTACAATCAATTCTCCTTGTTGCATCCTGAACATTTCATACTCCTGGATGAGTGCTTGCTTTCTAGCTCTCTTTACATCATTTGTCCCTTCATGTGTGACCTCCAATATGTCCCACATCTCCTTTGCAGAACTCACCGGGATACCCTGAAGAATTCATTAAGGTTCAAAGTAGATGTAATTATATTCTTTGTTACATAGTCATACTGAACTCGTTTATTTTCAGCTTTGGACAATTCATCAAATGATTTTACAACAAACACACCATTCACACAGTCATAGGAACATAGAGACCATTCACTATGACATTCCAAATACCACAATCAATAAATTCAATAAAGATCTTCATTCTCACTTTCCAGAATTGGTAATTAATTCCTAAAAACATTGGTGGCCTATGTATTGAGGCTCCTTTGGCAAAAGGCAGTTTGTTCTCAGCTATGGATCGAAAAAATTGACTAGGATTCAAGTCCTAGATCTGATGCCAATTGTAGAAAATAGATTTAGGCTGAGTCGGTGAATTGAACTATTAAAAATTTTCAAAAACTTTTCGCAAAATACTGGAAAGTGTTAAAGATTTAAATGACGATTCTTTATCAATTTACTAATCAATGAATTTCAAAATTACCTAGCAAAGATCAATATGTTTCATAACAGATTCAAGTATCCAGTTGACCAAAACAGCAGAAATAGAAGCGGAAGCAATCAGTTGATTACGAAAAGGTGTTGTTAAAGAGAATTCAATCCAGTAGATAAACAACAATCACAATGGACAACAAATCAATCACTCAGTACAACAGTTCAGATAAAATACTAATATCAAGAAACAACAATTTGAATCAAGAAAATATACTTTCAGAAATTTTATCAATCAAACTGTAATATCATAAAAGCATCAACACATCAATACAATCAAAAATTAGTTTTAATCACTTGTATGAAAGATATAACAGTTTTAGAAAGACACAGTAATAACAGCAGAAAGAACAATCAATTAAGTGCTAAGAACAATTAATTGAGTGTGCGATAACAGAAAAGATAAGTTTTCAAGAAGAGAGAAAGAAAGATCAAGAACATAAAGATTTATACTGGTTCACCCTTCCTCAAGGGCTACATCCAGTCCTTTTCCAACAAGCAAAGAGTTCCATTAATCAAGATCACCAAGATCAGTTCACACAATACAAAACACTTGCACCAGCAAGTCACCACTGCTCCCCACAGTACACGCACTACTGAACCCTACAATAGGTGCCTTACTAAGGTAGAACCCTCTACACTAAACCAATTACAATTATAACATTATGTAACTTGTAACACCACAATCTGAGTACAAGTAATGATCAAGAATACAATGAATACAACAGTGATTCTACTCAACAGATTACAAAATGTATTAAGATCATAGTAGAACACTTAGCTATAGATCAAGATCATTGTTAAACAAGATCAATTCAATAGTAAAGCTCCAAGATTAGTTTTCTTGATGAAAATCAATTGCCAAATGATCACCATATGTAAGCACGCTTTCTCTCTGGAAAAATTTCACTTGTATTCGGTCAGAATGATTTCTGTGTTTTGTTTTATGAAAAACACGTGCATGGTCATTATATAAGAAAACTGATTAGTTGACCGTTAAAACTTCAATCAATTGAATCAATCATTTAATCAATTGAATTATTCTTTGACTTAACAGAAAATTTATTAGGTTCAAATTTTGAAAACAGTTTACTGATTCCCTTTCCAAAATAGATAAACAAAATCTGATTTGTTCTTATTTAATCTTTTGAAAATATGATTAACCAAATTGATTTTGGAGCTTACTTCGAATTTTCAATTATGTAACATATGATTTTAAACCAAAGGCACTACTCACAAACACACACAACCTAAGTCTAGGACCAACACTCCATCAAGCTCTGAGTCTTCATGCACTTCCTGTTGCAAGCTATGATCCATTATAGACTTCATTCCTGTGTTGATTTCATCAAATCATATTCAGCAGCTCCTGGTGCTAACAAATGATGGAATACTTGTTGATAGGAATGGAGAGGATGAGAGAATTGAGATATACAGCAGTGGTGAGAAAGCTGCATGTTGCTTGTCATTCGCTGTTGCTCAAATTTTTGTTGTTGTCATGAATTGATTGAAAATTAAAGATGATCAAGGAAAAGTTTGGTAGAAAATAGGATAAAACCAAGACCAAAAATCCAACCCGTTTTATAGTTTAATCCCTTCTGTTCACAACCCACTTGAGCCTAAAAAATTTGTTTGATTGAACCCAACCCTACTTAATTATCCCACCTTTTAGCAGGAACAGTGAAGGAGAGCAAAGGTGCACGTTGACCACTTTGTCTGAAATTATGAGGCTAATAAACCTCATAAGATCATATCATGTTGCGGAGAATGATTGAAAGAAGGTTGAAGTAATTCTGAGATGTTTAAATTGAAAGCACAATTCTGAACTAAAAAAAAACAAAATAGAGGAGGAAATGAATAACATATTCAACTTATAAGAATCAAAAGAAGGAACAACAAATGAAAAAGGTTGAGGTGTACAATTGTTCTCTCTAAACTGGTCATGCATTTTGTTATCTGAAAAACCAGAATTTTTGGAACTCAACGCCATTACACCCTGTGAAAGACCTTGGGATTCATGATTCATCCAATATGTGATTGGCCGTAAAATGAAAAGCAACTCTGAATCGGCAACAACATGACAGCTTGAGGGAAACACTTAGATGCAATTGAGAGATCAATGGATTTTCCTGTCATAACTGGTAGAAATTGTTTGCCTGGACAATCTATCTACAATTCTTTTCAGTTTGATCAGCTCATAGATTGAGTACCATGTTGAATGAGAATCAATTATGTTACTCCTCTGATTTGATCTTGATTTGAGAAATTAGAAGAGTTCATGAAGCAATATCTTTGTTCTGGGAAATCCACTGTCTCGCTTGAGGACAAACAAGAACCTAAGTTTGGGGGAGTTGATAAATGCTATTTTTTAGTAGTTATATTTGGGTGATTTGATCTTTCAATTGTCAAGAATAAGCATTTATTGTTCTGATATTACACTTGAATTAATTGAATTATGCATCACCACCTTCAGATTTGTTGAAGGATAATTTTGGGATGATTCTACGAAGAATCAGAGAAGAAGCTGAATCTGAAAAGAAAAGACATCCTCAAGCTAGGAAGAAAGCTTACAAAAGAAAAAAAGGAGAACTATTAGTGATAGAGTGCTTAAGCGCAAAATGTTGATCAAGCTAGAACTCACTAAAGGCCTGCTGACACAATACCCTAATTTGAGTTAGAGGTATAAAAGCAGAAAGAATCTTCCTAGAGAAAGGAGCTGGCAACTACAATAACCTAAAGAAACAATTTTTCTTTGTATGCATGGCTGCCATGAGTAGCTAAGTTCATTTTATTTTAGAATTGAATGTAATTTTCTCATACTTAATGTATTCGTACTATTTATGTTGATAATACATGGTTTATTCAATGCTTGTGTTCTCACTGTATGCTTAATGCTTGGGTCATTTGCGCAATGATTTCATGAACCAAAATTTTAGAATTAATTGGAAAGTAGTTTTATGATTTGGAAATCTTTGAGAATGCCCATTATTGTGTGATACCAAGAATGGATCCCACTCTGATGACTGCTGTGAGCAACTGCACCTAATGTAGGTTAAAACTACCACAATGGATTCTAACAACCCTCTTTGTTCTAAAAACGCAGACTATTTCTCATCAATAACTTTATGTAAGAGTGATTTCAACCTCTTAGCAAGTAATTTTGATATTATTTTATACACGTAGCTAACTAAAGAGATTGATATATACTCATTTAAACCTTGAGGATTATCTACCTTTGGAATAAGTGACAGGTATTCGTTCCTCTATGCCATGTACCATTGTAGTGAAAACTATGAATAACTCTGATGATATCCTCCTAGACAATGGCCTACACTTTCTTGGTGAAATTAAAATTAAATCCATCAAGACCTGGACTTTTTTTACCCTCACACTCCCACACTGCTTGTTTAATTTCCTCCTCAGAAAAGCATCTAGTAATAGCCGTATTATCCTCATCATCAATCCTAAGAAAATGTATGTTATCTAGTCTAACCGTGGTCTGTTGTGTGGTAGAGAACCTAAGCATAAAATGTTTTTTAGTTTCTTCTTTAGCCTTAGCTGACTCCACTCACTATATTATTTAGTCTTCTCCATTTCATCATTGTGTGGAAATATCTAGTATTCATGTCCCTTGGCTCTAATCACTTAACCCTCACCTTCTGTTTAACAAAAGTTCATGCTTATAAGTAATCCCCTCCTCTCTCCTCTACCCTCATCATCTAGACCTACAACTTCATCTACTAAGTCCAAGTTTTTGATACTCATGATTATCTGATTTTTTATCTTGCTAATATCACCAAACACATCATTGCTCCACTGTTTTAGTTCCCTTTTTAAGCTTTTGAGATTTTCCTTCAGAACCCAAGTGTCATGTCCATTAAAACTATAGCTTGTCTATAACTCTTTTAGTTTTTCCAAAAAACGGTGACTCTCCAAACATCATATGCTTTAGTACCGAAGCACAGTGGTCAGACACTATTCTACCCGTAACGTATTGTTTACTATTTGGCCATAACTCCAAGCACTCAAAAGACACTAGACACCAGCACTCTGTCTAACCATTGTGCATTAGAAATATAACCATACACATGACAGTTGTTTGTCTTCAACTAGGAACAAGCACCATTTCAAGGAAATAAAAATGTAAGATTTCTACCTGACTATCAAACTAATATAATATGCTATAAAGATTTAACACTATATATTGGCAAAATACATTTTAGCTATGGAACCGATTACTTAGTTATTTACATGTATTATTTTCACATAAGTAAAGTGGAATGATATTGTATTTGTTCGTTCATTTGTTTTAGTAATGTGGATACTGTATTGGAATTCATAAAAATAATACAGAGGCACTCATATGTGGAATTTTGGTGCAGATTACTTCAACACTTACATTTTCTGCAGCCTGTGCTTCTGCTGGTATCACAGTTCTCATTGGCAATGATTTGAATGACTGTGCACAAAACCACTGGAGCAGGTTTGAAACAGCAATGACAATGGCATTTATGAGCTGGTTTGCTGCTTCTCCCTCATTTATTTTAAATTTCTGGTCACTAGCTTCCAAATAAAAGCAATAAGAAAGGGTGTTAACTGTTTATGTGTGGCATATAACTTTAAGGATTGATGACCCTCATTGTTGCAAATCTTATTCACGGCTTTTTAGATCCTTTGAAATATTGTTGCTCTTCAATTCAAGGGGCTCTGCTTGAAACTTTTAGCTCCCATGTTTATAATTTCTCAAACAATGGTAACTTTCCAAGTAAATGTCAACATGAAGTTGAGAAGCAACTGGTGTTATATAGTAATAATTTACACTTGGCCATGATAGAAAGTTTATATATGGGTGAATCTGTTTGTATATTATGAATTGGTATACTTGCTAAGAAAATCGAGGGGGAAAACACTGGGGAGACAAACAAGAATGAGACAAGAGCCACCCACATGAGGGAATGACACCACCTTCTTCCCAAAACTTTAAGGTATTGGGTTTGTGGGTCTTCTTTCTTATATGTTTCTCAACTCTCTCATTTCTACTCAATGTGGGACTTAGACTCACACTTGGATACCTAACAATCTCTCCCTTAAGTGAGAGTCCCTCTTCCACATTAGTACACTCCCGCTTGAGTGAAAGCATTTTCAAACACGAGTACTTCAGTCACAAATGACCCTCACTTGCACTGTTGTTTCCACACTTAAACGGGCCACGCTTGCCTGAAAACTTTGTCAAGAAGACTTCCGATACATGGATCAAATTGTACTCGTCTGAGTCTGTTGCTGTCCATACCATCAGCTCTGATACCACTTACTAAGAAAATTGAGGGAAGAAATGTCGGAGAGATCAAACAAGAATGAGACAAGAGTCAGACCCACACAAGGGAATGACGCCACCTTCAACCGAAAATCTTAAGGCATTAGATTTGTGAGTCTTCTTTCTTATATGTTGCTCAACTTTCTGATTTCTACTCAATGTGAGACTTAAACTCGCACTTAGATACCTAACATTCATAAATAAGTTTTGAGACAAATCAACTCCATTTCTCTATCTACTACAATAAACTTGCACAATAAGCTTACAAATTTATTGTGTCTTATCTAATACATTAACATAGGGAGGTTAAATGCTAAGTAAATTTATTGACTATGAAGGAATCTTACAACTTATTTTGTTTAAAGAAGAGAGAAACCATAATTTAGTTCATGAAATTTTAATGGTTACTTAAACTAGTTTTTGACATCAAGAAAAGAACATAATTGTCTATCGATTTGGGTGTTATCAATTAATATATTGTGTGTGTTAGTATTCTCACAATACTTAAGGATTTGATGAAGCCATGCAAGACATGACCAGCAAGCCAAAGCAAGCAAGTGGAAATCTGTTCTAGGCTGTGTCTTAGTGTGAGTGAGTATGATTGGCTGTGAAAGAGAACCTATGCACATCTAAGGAGAAATTCATTAGCACATGGGTTAAATGATTTAAATTAAACCATAAAAAGGTTTTAACTTCAATTAAAAACAGTTTTGGAAAATAAGATAGTTAAAACAGTTTTGGAAAATAAGGTACTGAACTATTATGAACTGATTTCAAGTTAAGCCGAATCAATTTATTCGTGTCTAAGCATAACTGAATTAACAGTTTTTGGAAAACAAAGTACTGAACTATTACAAACTGATTTCAGGTTAAGCCGAATCAATTTATTCGTGCCTGAGCTTAACTGAATTAACTGTTTTTCTGAAAATCTGGTTAGAGCTCTTCTTCTATAAAACAGTGGGTTTTTAAAGTGCGAAAAACACAAAAAACAAGAAAAAGAAATAGCACGAGAAAAGAAAGAAGAGAGATACATTTTCGCAAATCACAATCATTTTTGAAATACATTCTGTGAGAAATACTGTGAGAGATTCTGCTGTTTTCATAATAATCAGTTTCGAAAGAGGGCTTTTACTTGAAGAATCAATTTTGACTAAAGTGTGCTACTGGGTTTCTTCAAGACTGTGTACAGGCCTTTCTTTCTGCGCCAATCAGGGAGTTTTTCTAAACCCTTCTTGATCCTGTTAGAATCAAGATTTGAGGTGTTTTCATTGTAATTTTGTGAAATTTATTGAACGTTTGTACTGTTTGGGCTTTAGAAGTAAGCCTGTGTTTTCTGCTGAAATTGATTGGAATCTGCGGGGAGCAGTAGATCAATTTGCAGGGTTTTGATTTCTACGGGGAGTA
>Ga0209700_105944_pt1 | contig 19755 bp, 7 predicted proteins | sample SiratroredBW_FD_187528 | JGI IMG/M metagenome (GOLD analysis project Ga0209700, IMG submission 187528) | Root nodule microbial communities of legume samples collected from California, USA - Siratro red BW (SPAdes) (version 2) | ecosystem: Host-associated > Plants > Roots > Nodule | place: USA...
ATATATTAGGAACCTAATATAAACCTAATATTTTAATGATGTACGTAGTAGGATTTAGTGTCAACACTATATCGTTTTTTTCTTCATAGTGAAATTTCATTTCATTTGATCCCATTCAAATATAATTGAATTGGATTAAAATTGTAATTATTTTTTCTAAAAGTAAAACACCTTTCTAGCTCTACTCGAGAAGTGCCGGCACCATTGCTTCTCTCGAGTCTTGTTTGCACTTTGATTTAGTTAGTAAGCATGAACCCCAATGATTATTGGACATAAAACAAACCAATTACTGATCGCAACGTTGGACAGCTTTTATTGATTATTTATATGGGTAGATCAAGGAACCAGTGATGCTTCATCTAAGAAGATACCTTTAATTAACTTATCTTCTAACAAAATTGTTGTCCCAAATTTTGTATCTATTTCCTCAACTTTTTCTTTCTTGGAATTAATGAGTAAGACTGGAATATTTGCATGATGCTAATTAATTTGTTAGTACCAGTAAATTATATATTAAACTAATGATATGATATCATATAGCGATGATGTAAAATAATTATATTAGTATAAAATATCATATTAATTGTATGATTTTATACTGTCTTTTGTTAACGCTAGTGCAATTCTTATTAAACAAAATCCATTCCGATCAAGGGAAGACTAATTCTCAATAATAGTAATTTTTTATTGCAAATGTCTTTTAAGTATCTTCAAAGTGTATATGAGCAAGATATAAATTAGCGAATAACAGATATATTTTGAGAGTTTAATACTTTAGTGAATTCAGTATAAAATTGTTGTTTAATCACAAATTAATTATTAGTGCGTTTTTTAGTATAAGATTATCGTAGGAATAATTACCTATCATGAGAGTAATATGTGATTATATCATCGTACAAAATTATTTTAGACTGTAATCAGATAATGTTTTTCCTCATCAAAGAACCTTAATTAAAACAATTATCAGATTTATTACCACAGATTCCATTAATTTTTATTTTTTTTTTACATTGAACATACAAAACCTTCTAAAGCCAAAATCCATTTATTGGAAAGAATCCAAGTGGTGAAAGAAAACAAGGGAAGATCCAGATGAACATCATTGGATTTAACAAAATTCGGCCCAGAAAATTAGTAAATTACTTTGCTTCTGCGCTAATTCAAGCTCCAACGAAACATCTGCTTTATAACTTTCATCATTGTAATAAACTACAATACCTTTACAAGGCACCAGAAGACAAAGCATCACAGCAAATTTGTTTGCAAGCAGTTAAAAAACTTTCAGAACAGCAAATAGGTAACAAGTTTAAAGTTGCTTAGGACTACTACTTTGATCCTTTACACGAATTGAGAGTGACCAAAAGAGATCAAAGTGCCCAACTGGCTCAACTAGGAGCCATTGTGGATACCCAACACCCCTCTAATGGATAACATCTCCATATTCTTGTCAGCATCCAAGATCCTATTTTGGATAACTTAGCTTTATCAACTGACCCTGAGGCATTTACAATGTTTTTACATAGACAATTCCAAAAGGGTATTGAAAGAGAAAAAAGATGAAAGGCACAACACTCTTGGACTCAAATAAATGTGTCAGATTTTAGTTGCATTACTTAACCTGTTGAGCTTGTTGAAGATGTTAACAGTTAATAATAGTAGAGATGGTAGAATGTGAAGTAATAGTTAAAGTGAGGGAGGTAGGGGACCCACGTGAAAAATGTGTTGTGAATCCGACAAAGAAGAAAACATATGAGGAATAGAAAGTGGAGAAGAATAACTGTAAGGAAGGTTTGAGTTCTTTCACTTGAAGTGTTTATGGCGTTGGGAAAGAAAAGAAGCATTTTTTCCTTAATAGCAAGACAAAGGAAGGAATAGTTGGGAATGCAGTTAGTTTGAGGAGGTTGCTGAGGCAAAAGGGTGGTGACGTGGAGGGATGTGAGGCGTTGGATGAAGGGGTGGCGTAAGATCCTCAGTTGAGTACACGTGCTGTCCCTCACCCTTTACCACCCCTTCTCCTTTTTTTATTTGTTTTTTAATCTTTGCTTCCATGCATGGATTTCTCCTCCTAATATAGTGAAGTTTAGAGAGAGAATTGGAGAAACAAACGCTCACTCACTCACTCACTCTTGTTTGTTCTTTTCTCCCTTGGCTTCCTCATCCATCATCGCTATCATTAGCAACAAAGGTAACACCATCTCTTCCAACTTTGATTTTTTCTTCAAAATTCAACTTCCCAAAGGACACCACCTACTACTCCTGCTCCTACTATTCTCAAGAACCTTTATGGTTTATATACTTCACCATACTACTACTACTACTACATGTTCTCTTGTCCCTTTTGTTTTTCTCTTTTTCTGACTTAGATCTTGCACTCACCTTGGAATTTTTGTGTCAAGCCAGATATGGGGTTTCTCTTCTTCTTCTTCTTCTTCTCTCCCACCGCTTCCAAGATACTGTGCTGATCTGGGGTCTTGCTGTTTTTCGTTGTGATCCTCTTGTGCTGATGATCAAGAAGTGAGTTGATTCGGCTTTGTTTGCTGATCCGTGTGTGTGCGTGTGTGTCTTCGGTTTCTTGAAAATCCAATGGAAGAAGATCAAGAAGTGAAGCACTTGTGCAAGTTCTGCAGCAAGAGCTTTCCTTGTGGGAGATCCTTGGGAGGGCACATGAGGTCACACGTCACCAATGTTTCGACCGAGGCAGAGAAAGTTTCGTCTTTGAACAACAACAGCAGCAGCAATGGTGGAGATAGAGACACGGGAATAATGGGTTCTGAAGGGGGAACTAGCAATGGAGGCTATGGTCTGAGAGAGAACCCGAAGAAGACTTGGAGGTTCACGGATTCCATTGAGGACACTTTGTTGGTGTTGGACAAGTTGTGCAAGGAGTGTGGCAAAGGCTTTCCCTCTTGGAAAGCTCTGTTTGGTCACATGAAGTGCCACTCCGAGAGAGTATCCCAAAACAACAGCAGCTTGTTGGAGGATCAAGATTGGTGGACGGAGAATACCAATGGTAGCCAGAAGATGGTCTTGGATGATAGCCACTCTGACAATGAAGCCACTGCTCCAAACCGAAGGAGAAGATCCAAGAGGAGAAGGACAAGGTACGTGGCTCCATCGACTTCTTCTGTGTCCTTTGTTTCTGAGGCAGAGCAGGAGCAGGAAGAGGTGGCGATGAGTTTGATGATGCTTAGCAGGGATGTTAGTCCTTGGTGTGGTCTCAATTCTGATAACTCATTGCACTCTGAATCTCCTTCTTTGGTTCAAACCAATTTAGATTCTAAGGTGGAAGGCAAGAGGGTTGTCTCCAATGGTTCTGGAAAAAAGGTTACCAAACCAAAGGATATGAAGTCGGAGTTTTGCAATTTGGATGCTTCAAATCTCAACTCCAAGGGTACTGAGAGTCCTGGATTTGATAAGAAGACTGAACTTGATACTGATTCTGCATTTGAGGACAATGGAATAGATGATGATAGGAACAGTAAGTACACTTCAATCAAGGCAAAGTATTTGGATTCTGAATTGAAGGCAAGTTCTTCAAAGAGTTGGGTGAAGAACAAGTCCCCAGAAGCTGAAGTGAGAAAAAACTCCAACAAGAGAGGAAAATTTGAGTGTACTACTTGTAAGAAAATCTTCCACTCGTACCAAGCACTTGGAGGTCACAGAGCTAGTCACAAGAAGATCAAGGGATGCTTTGCTTCAAGAAATGAGAGCAGTGAAAACAGCACTGAGTTGGAAGCAGACCTCTCCCCTGACCCAACAACAGAAAGTAAGCTCCTGAAGAATGAATATGTGGAAGAACATGAAATGGTTACTGTTACTACTACTACTACTGCTGCAGCTGGTTTTGACAATGAGGAAGAGAAAGAGAGAGAGTCCAAAAAGGTTAAAGGTCATGAGTGCCCAATTTGTCTCAAGGTTTTTTCATCTGGACAAGCCTTGGGTGGCCACAAGAGATCTCATCACTTGCCTAGTGGGTCTGAGATTGCTAGAAACTGTCAAAGTCAAACAGTTGTACTTGAAGAAGAAGCCCCAGAAATTAGGGACTTTTTTGATCTTAATCTTCCTGCTGCTTCTACAGAGGAAGAAGGTATCAACCATGGCCATGCTGAGCCTTACAAACCTTGGTGGGTAGTAGGAGGCAGCCACAAGCAAGAGACACTGATAGGCCTCATTTCTAACTAAACTAAACCTATCATAGTTCATTCCAGAAGAGATTTTCAATCTCAATTCAACTTCAGAGTGAAGGTTCCAAACTGTATAGAAAAGCTCATGCACTTATTTCATTAATTCTTTTCAGGATTCATGTCTTCTTTGAGGTACTTCTGTTATTCTTCAAGTAGTTCATAAGAAACTTTTCATCCGTCACTCTTTTTATTTTCTATATTTTTTTGGTGGGGTGATATTTGTTGGTTACTTTGTTCATACTTCAAGGAATAAGTTCCTTGCTGCAAATTTTAGGTTCATGATTTTGGTCATCCTTCAAACTTGAGGAATTTGTAACATACTTACTCTCTGTGTTGTTTTCACACAGTTTTCCCCTGGCCTTGTATGAATACAAAATTCTTGTGTGAAATTCCAAAAGTGACATTTTGGTGATAATCATCTTTCTTTGCATCAAAGAGAAATGAATAAGGTGTTGAAAATTTGGGATAGATACTGAACATCATAACACATGACATGAAGAGATAAAAAGGCAAGGTTTTTATTATAAACATAAAGAAGGCATGTGAGCTGAAGGTGGTTGTTTAGTCACCTACCATAAAACCTGACCACCCATCTATCTATAGTTTCCTTCTCTCACTGGCCACACAAGTGGTGTGTTATTAAATCCCTCTCTCTATTTAATCTTTATATACTCACTAATAATAATAAGAATAATAATTCACAGGGGTGGTGGGGTTGGACCACAACTATGCAATTTACTAATCATAACAACTAACTTGTCAAAAGGTGCTGCTGCTAGCTTAGTAACTATAATGCTGCTAAGTGATGAAAGACAAGTTTTTCAATTTGACTTCTTTTTCTTCTTAGCTTAGAATTCAATCTTGTTATATTGATGATACTAGGATAGACTAGAGCATGAAGATAACTGTAGATGTAAGAAGAAAACAAAAACTGAGATCCTAATTTGATCATTGTGGAAAGACTGAGATGCAAGAATTGGGACCATTGTGCTTGGATATTCTGTATTAATATGTGAGGCCAAGTACATGGTGCAGCTTACAAAACGGCACTTGTTGGCAGAGCCATAGGGTTTGATCACTGACACAGTATGGGGTGTCTTTGATTTACTTAGCTGTAGCCAGTGCTTTGTCAACCAGCACAAGCAATTAACTGCATCACAGAAAAGCTATTCTAATATTTGGACAACTCTTCTGAAGATAATTGCATAAAGGCTAGAAACACTATATCTTTCTATAATGACCTTGCACTGGATTATATGTTTAACAAATAACTTGATGATCTTAGTAAGTAGAATTTGGGGTGAGTTTTTGTGGTTAAACTATTCTTTTACATTTTTGTGACTTGTGTTTTTACTTAGCAACACTAATGAAATTTATCTGATGAAAAAATATAAATGAATTTTGTTATTATTTATTTTTCATTTACTCATTAATCTTGAATTGAGATCTATCTTGACTAAGGGAAATGTTAAAAGAATAAAATAAAGAAGAAAAAATGAAAGAAGTAAAGCTGACTCAAAATGATAGTTTGGTTCCCAGAAAAGTTATGGTGGGATTATTTAGAAATAAACAGTATTATATACTTCATAGTGATGCACAAAATTGTTTCCTAAAACATCTTCCAATATGATAAAATAATATTTTAATTAATTCATAAAATTGTATATTATTTACGAATTACTAGTGCAAGAAAAAAATTTATAAGTACAAATTAATATTTATCTTCAAGTGAAATTAGTAATTACAATTAATTTTTCTTAAAAAATAAATATTAATTAAATAAATAAGTGGCTAGTATTTGAGTGTGTACATTATTTTTATAATATTTAATTTATTTTAATTTTTTATTCATTATAATTAGATTTTGTATTAATATAATGCTACCTAGTATATATAATTAAGTGTAAATACTTTTATATATAATGTTATATTATTACATTTAATGAACCACATATCTATAATTTATATTTATATTTGATTTTTAAAAAATATTCTATATAACTTTAATGATTATAATATGGTTCACCTATTATTAAATTTATATAGTAAAGAAAATGCTAGTATATATGAAATTTGAATTAATATATTGTTACATTTTTAATATAGTATAATAAATTTAAATTAATTCATTTAAATATTATATATTTAGAGTCTATTCTATCTTATTAATATTCATTACACAATTAAATATTAAAAAAAAATAAGAAGATCAACCATATACATATATTAACATATACTATTGCCATTGCCGGTTTCATGTTATAAACGAAGATGAATTGATTTTATTATTATTATTATTATTTACAGGGCATTATATATATATATATATATATATATATATATATATATATATATATATCTATATAAAAAAAGTTTAATGGATTATTTGTTACATTTTCTGTTGTTTTAATATTACTAGATGTGTTTTACTTTGTTTGAGTTTTCTAGAGTAAAATCAGCCTACCTAACAGATTATTGGCTATTTTAAAAGAGAAAACTTATTATTTTTTTGTTGGCTATAGTACTAAAGATTTATTGGCTGTTTTGAATCTCCATTAGTGTTTGACAGTTTAGAACCTTATTATTTTTTGTCACATTAAACTCCCATAAAGATAAAAAAAAGAACAACTTTTCAATAATTTACCTGTGTTATAAATCCCAGATAATTTTATTTTTTTATATATTGTTGTTTATATTTCTTTATCTCTAATGTACATATATCTTTTCAAAAAAGATAAAATTTCTTTTGAAGCTAATGAAATCATCCAAAAATGTTAAAAACATATTAAAGAATAAACACAAAAGATTTACAGTTTTTATGAAGTGTGTCACTTCCAACTATAGGATAACATTATAATTCTGTACTTAATAATAAAATTTAACAACAAAGTAAAAAAATCAATTTTCATTTATGGTTCTTTATGGTAATTATTTGTTTCTTTATTAAAAACATTTCCTTGATGATATACTTCAAATATAAAAAAAAATTATAGTTATTAAATCAAAAATTATAACTAAATAAATTAATTCTCGTGTTATTAAAACTTATTAATTGTGACACTTTATTGGGCAGGATGAAAATGCAATTAAAAATTCAAAGTTGCATTAAAAAAAGGAGCTAAGTTAAGCTAACAAATTACTAGATTATTCTTACAAGTGAAGTTTGATCAAAATTCAAGTCATGTCATAGTGATAAATTTGAAGAAAATTTATCTATTATTTTGTGAAGTCTTGGTATAACTTTTCAAATAGATTTAGTGTTTATTTTAAACTGTATAAGAACAATTGATTCTAAAAGGAGTAAGTAAACTTTTTAATTAGACTTTTTTTCCAAAGGATAAATTATCTAATAATTGAACAAAGTAACACAATATTTTAATTTATATTAGTTCACTCAAACTCAGGAGTTATTCTAGTTCTTCCTTAAAACAATCTTTTAAGAGATTTTACTAAAAATGAATAATTACAAAATGATTACACTAATTATTATGGATTATAATAAATAAATACACAAGTCGCTTTAGTTTAACCTGTCTTTTCGTTGAGTTTAAAAACTAAAAAGATTATAATAAAGAAAGAGGACAATTTAAGATATTGAGTGACTTCATAGAGTGAAAAATAAAAAGAATTTAACTCTCACACTAAACTTAGAAAACTTGTTAGAACATTTAACTCTAGAAAGGGAGTTAAATAGCATTACAGACTCTTCTTGTAGACAACTAAACAAAACCATCTAGTGAATAAGCAAAGAAAAACAAAACTGGTAATGTAAATAGTGATAATGAAGAAATTGTTGAAGATGGAGAGGAATAAATAAATACAAGAAACATGACAAGGAAAAATAAAAAAAGAAGAAATAAAGAAATATTTTAAGAGAGATTCAAAATAGGAATGTTTAGATAATTAGAAAAAGAACAAAGAAACATTTAATTTTTGTAAACTCTTAAATTATAGAATGTTAGATCAAATTTAACAGAAGTTTTAATTTGACTTTGATTTTGTGCTTAAACAATAAAGTATAAAACACAATTTCATAAACATTGAGTCTGAGTCTTGTTAGATGCAAGTACCTTGTTTAGTCAAACAAGTGCAAGTGTTTTGGTTGAACATGTATAAATGCTATTTGTTAAGTGCTTATTCTAAAAAGCATTATGCTTAATACTTTTCGCTTATAAACTTTTTCCTGGACAAACGATAAGTATAATTTGTCTCACACACAAAGAGTATTAAGAATTTCATAATATACATCAAAGAGTTATGAATACTTATTCTCTATCTGTAGGAAATGTTCATCTATTCACTTTGTTAGCATTTATAGTCACTAACATGTTTATTTTGCTACAATTAGAGTAAAAGTTCATTTTCGGTATACTAAGAACTTGATTATGTTTTCTCCTACTTTGAAAATCATATCCTAAACTAGGTCTATCAAAAGTGAGTCTCGAGACACAATCATTATAGAATACACAAATCTCTTCAGGTTAAACTAGTCATAGTCTCTCCTAAGACTGAGACAACTCAAGATGAGAAGAAAAATACTCTAAAAAAGAGCACAACTAAAGCTCATAAGGTTCACTTCATAGTTGTGAAGGATTACAAAATGGTTTATTACAACCCAAATTGATAAATGCTCTAAAGTAGCTCACAAGCAATAAACGCTTAGATTTTTTTACACTTTGCAATGTGTAATTTACTTTGTTTTCTTCTTTTCTTTAGAGTCAAAATGATGTTGTGCATATAGCCTTGAAGAATATAGTCATTGAGAGCTTTCAATGACAATTTCATTGATAGTAGATCTTCATCTTCATCACTTTCTCATTAGACGCTCAATATAGAAAGAGCAACTTTGTTTTTTATTTTTTAGAGTAAAGGCTTAATTTGTAATAGGAAACTATTTAAAAGCACATTCAATATACTTAATTGAAAGTGTATAACCATTTCAAATATTCTCCATAAGCAATGATAATCAAAACATTGGATTTAAAAAGCTTCTAAAAATAGAATTTGTTTGAACGTTGACAAACAAGATTGTAATCTCTAATTTAATCAAAGCAATTAAGAACATAATCTACTAAGAACAACTTTGAAAAACTTCTATATACAATGAATTTTAAGAACTTTGAGTTTTTTAAATCTTTCTTAAACAGAGATAAATTTGAATTTTGAATTACACGATAGAGTTTCTGATTTTGAAATCAATTAAGTATTTGAAATCTTTTAAGATCTTATTACTAATCGTATTTAAAGACATTAAGAGAAAATTAGATTCTAATATCAATTTTGAAAGCTTTCTATATATAAAAACGTTAATATTTTTGAAAAAGCGCTCCAATATAAGTCTTTCGGTTGAATTCCGAGACAACATTACGTGATTGTATTCTTCTTCATTTTTTCGGGGTGAGCATAGTGTCTCTATTAGATTCTGAGTCAATATTTCATCTCGATTAATATAACAAACTTTACTTGTCACATATAAAATTAGTGTGTGTTAGATTCTGAGTTACCATAGTATATCAGTTGGATTATGATGTCATTATATCTCGGTTTGATTTTGACATCACCTACCATACTTTTTATACTTTGATTGTTGAATTATGTGATGGTCAATTATATCCTGGTTGAATACATCAAAACTTCATGCCTCGATTATATACTGACATGATCACTTGGATAAATACTTGATACCTTAATCATTGAGATAGTGAGAATGTTTTTTGTCCTATTTTCCTTTGCATGTACATATCTCGCCTCACTACCTAGAATACTCTCTGCACAGTAGTTTGATCATCTAATCATGGTTTCGTCATCTAATGCTAAAAATTACATAATTCCTTTGCATAAAACATATTCATTGAATTTCAAGTAATTACTTGAAGAGTTTGTTATCACCAAAACCATACTATGTCATGAGATGATTTAAAGAGCCATGAATCGTCTAGCATGACTAGACCATCTAATGGGTGCTAGATCATCTAATGGTCTAATAGATAATAAATAGAAATATAAAAAGATAAGGAGAAAAAAGAAATACACAAGATACTTTTATACTGGTTCATTTGATCACACAAATCACATCTAGCTCTCAATCAACAGATTGAGTTTCACTAACAAAATAATGTTGCAAAGTACAATACAAATATATTTTAGGCTTGTAGTCACTCCTCGCCAGTCCCTTGAATACTTTTGAGCTCGTAGCTACTCCTATCTAACCTCTTGAGTATTTTTCGACTCTCATCCACTCCTGGCTAACCCTTTCAAGTATTCTTTTCATAAGTCACTTCTAGCTTAACAATATTCTTTCACAAGTCACTCTTGGCTTAATCGAGTTTTATTTAACAAGTCATTCTTGGTTTAATCAAGTATTCTTTCACAAGTTTCCCTTGACTTAAGTAAGTATTATTTCACAAGCCACTTCTAGCTTAATTAAGTATTTTTTGAACAATAGCCACTCTTGGCTAATAACTGGGTATTCTTTACCAAAAGTCCATTTCCTGCTAAGATAAGAAGATTATTTGAATGGTAATCAAAGGATAACACAATTACTCACTAGGGAGAAATTTTGTTCGTAAAAGTATACAAAATTGTGTACTCTCCTCTAGTTTGCTAGTTGAACACAAACAATGTTCTCTATTAAGTTTTTAATGGGCACATAAGATTGAGCAGTGTTTCAGTTCTATACAATGTAGTCTCACTCTTTATTTCTTCTTCTTCTTGAATTGTTTCCTTTATATAGGCTCTGTAGAAAGTAATTGTTATAAATTTGTTTTCGGTCTTTGGAGCAACCTCAGCTTTTTTAGATATCCTTCTTTTATCTTATGAGCTTAAGTATGATGCATTAAATGTACTATATATAACATTAAATATTTTTTCTTCTTTTATATGACCTCTCAATAGTTGTACTTATCTATTCTTGGATAGTATGTCTTTGCTTTAATTTGTCTAAAATACAGAATTGTATGAAGTAAATAATCTTTTTAGAATTTTCAATGTTAGCATCAGGAAATTGTTAGAAGAAAAAATAGCTTGAACTCTTTATCCAAAAGATCATTTAATGTGATTTGTGCTTGCAAACAAATTCTTTTTATAGATGAAAGTAATTAAACATTTCCTACAATATCCAATAAAGAATGTTTTTGTGTAGTACAAGATTAATTTAAACCTATGTGCATCTTGTCTAATCTTGTAAAAGTTTTATCAAATACAAAAATAAGACTTTACAGTATTTTCAAACGAAACCCTTATATTTTAAAAAATTTATTATTAAATTATTATCTTATAAACAAAGCATAACCATATTTTCGCTTAATTATTTTCAACATCAGTAAAAATAAATAGACAAATGTAAGAAGGGAAAGATCCGAAATGATATTCACATAAGTGAATCTTTTCTTTATCTCTCTATAGAATCTCGTTGAGTGTTGAATTAAACAAAGTATTTTAAAGCCTTTATTTTACAAGATTCATAATCTCAAATTACTTTGATTTTAGTTTTTAACATTGCCAAATTTAATTTCATTGATCTGCTTTTATCATTTTGCACTTTTAGATTAATTGCGGCTTCCCCTAAATAAGGCTTAAACCAATTTATACTCTGATGCACAGAAAGTATTTAGATAAAGATATAAATCGAAACATTTATAAACAAAAATATGACTATAATCTTAAATTTTTTAGGTTAAGAATAACACGTATAATGCTTTAGAGATTAATATATCTTACAAATTTCAAAAAATAAATAAGTTAAAAGTGTCTGTAGTTATAACTTTAAAAAACACAAAATGTTTGAAGTAAATTAGTAAGAGTTTTTATAGAGAATCACCACAAAATATGTGTTATTTTTTTTCATCAGTTTCTCAACACGAGATTTCAAGGCAACAAGCTATCCTCCCTTCCATAGTTTGTATCATCCTACCAACCTTATATCTTATCGTAAAATATGTGTGATTGACATTAAAAGTTAGAGTTTAAAGATTTTTATTTTTTATTCTTAACTATTATCATTGATAAGAAAATCCTTTAAAAATAAATAAATATATTTTTAACCTTGAAGTCAGATGTTTTAAAAATAAGAAAAAGAAAAAATAACATACAGAAGAATGATGATTCGACCGATTTTACCACGCACGAGTGGAAGATTAACCGGCTTTTAACACACTTTAAGTTTAATATGCCTCCATTAAGTTTAGAACTTCATAAACAAGCTTCAATGATTTGTTTCCAAATCACAATCTAGTGGCTATCACTATTATGTAAGCAAATTAGTACTAATATGCAAGTAAATTAGTGCTAATGAGAACATTTTAGATGTCATAAGCCATTAAAAGAAATTAGAAAAAATGAAATCATATAAATTAAAATTAATTTTTTTTAAAGAAGTCTTTTAAAAGAATCTTCCAAATCATCTTAAAATCTACTATTAAAATACTGGTACATAGCTTTTTTGAGACTGGTGCTAGACTCTTAAATCAAAGATAAAAAGTGTATCTCCCTTGAGTAGGATTATGCAAAGCGTAAAGGGAAAAATGTGTATTTTATCTTGCTTCCAAGCATTCTCAAAAGCAGTGTATTTACAGCAATTACAGTCTGTTTGATTGTGCATGTGGCAGCTATTTTCCAGTTTTAACTGTTTCCAAAAGGGTTATTCACATAATGCCATTTCAATCATTCATGAGAAAGAGTCAGATTATGTCTCTGATGTTATTTGCTGCCTAATCTCTTTGACCAAAACCCAATAATCTATGACCCTTTTGGCCTTTTCAAATCACAAGTTTCCACTTTAAGGAAGGTTTTGAGTTCATCCTCATTCACATCTCTAACTAATCAATCTTACTTAGACTACTGTCACACTCTTTTCAATTTTAAAGCTTACACTTTTCTCAGTACTTCTTTCATAACGATATGTCATTTAATCATTACAAATGACCAAGATTTACTTTCAAACCACAGAGTATTTCAAAATTCAAGTCTTCCCAAAAAAAATATCTATCTATCTATATATATATATTTCAGAATTTCAATTTAGATTGTTTAGCCATGCTAAGTTATGATGAGATAATAAACCATATTATAAAATTTTCTATCTTGCTACTAGATTAGATTATTTCAAATGACATAACAAAGAGAGTAAAAGTAGATTGAGACTATTTGGTTAAACATATCAAAGTAATTAATTGAAAGCTCTAGAAGATTGCAGGAACCTATGATGATTATTTCAAGATCTGGAACAGAGACATAAACTCATTACCTGCTTCTAACACAATTTTGTTTGAGAAGGGTTATGTTGGTTCATGTTAGTAGGCTTTAGGGGTAATAAATGAAGTCAAACAAAAAAAAAAAAAATCAGAGCACATAAAGCATTAACATTGCTAATACAACTATTATAATGATGATGATTTCATTACAAACACAAACAAATTTTTATACACATAGTTTGTGATCACCTTTTTCTCATTGTTTTCTTAAGATCTATTCTCAAATCTATTTGGTGTTCTTTTCAATATTCACCTACCTACAAGTGGTCACATATCTTACAAGCTATACAATATAATAGTGGAAAGAAAGCAAAGGAATGCCAAACTTGTATCTTTTCCATAGTAAATAACAAATAAAGAGATTAAACTATTGATTAAAGTGTAAATTCAGTAGCTAAATCCAATGAATTCATAGAAAGGATGATATAGCAAATTTCTTAACAATCATCATTACCTTCAATTAATTTGTTTGTTAAGATAATGTTGGGTCATTACGTAATCACACAATTATAGCATGCATATACCTAACTTGTTCAATGTAAGTGCAAATTGTAAGTCATACAACATCAAACACATAAAGATAAATAGTAGACCTCATCAAAATATATTAGATATTCTTATTTCCTAGAAATGATTATGTTGACTTTTGAATCATGATATTTGCATTGAAAGTTTTCCCATGCATGAAACGTGTGGCCTAATTAATTACTTACTAAAATTTGTATGGATTATTAGCAACCCTATCATTTTCTCCAATAACAAAATAAAAACAAAAATAAAACAAAAAAATAATAAAAACTGGACGGCTATACTTTAACTTCACCCAAAGACAACAGGGATGAAAAACAAGTATTACTTACAACCTACTCAAAGCATTGCATGTATGGTATAGGAAAAAGAAATGATAAAAATTGAAACTTTCCCTTCATTATTCCTTGTATTATATGAGACTTATATTCCCTGCTATAATTTAAAAGCAAATAAAACAAAGAGAGTTATGTTCATAAATTAAGAAATGAAGAGGGTAAGTGTTTAATGATTATTATATATATTATTCATGTTTCCTTCGCTTCAAGGTCAGGCATGCCTAGTGTGATTGTGGGGCTCCAATTCATAGGCCATGGCCTTAAAAGTTGAAACCCTTTCTGTTTAGGTCTTGCCCACAGACTCCTGTCCCCAATCTACATCAACACAACTTTTGGATACTATGCAAAATCATTCATGCATCTTAGACATTATATAGCTTCTTAATCTAAACCATTAATCTTATATCAATAATTTTTTATTAGTAAATAAAAAAAATTCAAAGTTTTAATTTATTAGATGGTCCATTTGAATAAATAATTAACATTTATGATGACTTTTAGAAATGTCTAATTATGTATTAATAATCATTTTTTTTTATATCTTTCTTCCTATCACATCATATTATCTATATTTTTTTTTCTCTTTAGTGGCCACTTATCAATTGGGTGTATATGTATCATTAACTTTTCGAAAAAGAAATCAGGTCCGCAATCTATGGATATTTGAGGGACAGAAAACTAAAGCTGATTTATGAACTTAGAAATATATAAATGGTGGTTTGGAATGTGTTGATTTCTTCTGGTCCTTTTTCTTAGGTAGTGTGGACGAAAGACTATCATATGGGAGTGTACCAATTGCATGCATGCAGTGTGCAGACCAGAGAACCTTGTCCACACCAAAGGAAAAAGAAAGATGAAAAGAAAAGAAAAAAGAAAAAAGTTAAGGCATATAACACTATAACTTCAACTTTTGACAATTGCTTTGGTATTTGAAAATAAGAAATTCTAACAAAATTCTCTCTGATAAGCTCTTTTTAATGTACGACATGTTAACAAAGAAGACAGGGGAAAGGGTACAACTTTTTGGATTGAGTTATTTGAGTCCCATTTATTTATATTTGAGCTAATAAAATAAATACATTAAAAAATTATGGTAATTAATGACGTTAATTAAGATTGTTGGGTATTCTGGTTTAGAAAGTATGGAAGAGGAAAAAGATAATGAAGTATTGAACGTAAAGGTAGAAGAGTCGATGTGGTACTATTGAAGTCCAAACCTGAAAGTAGACAGATTTCAAAGCACTGATTTTGCATCATCACGTGTGTCTCCCAGCCAGCAAACCATCGCTATCCCTCAAATTATGGTTTCCCTTTGGCTACGTGAAACATATTCAACTATAAAAGGCCCCCATTAGCACCAACACTTTTCCCCACATTACATGAAACCACCTTGCTTTTCAATTCTCTCACCTATTCCATTCCATTCCATTCCTTCAACTTCTGCCACACTTCATTGTGCCTCCTTGCCAGAATCTTGGTCCTGCCACCATGGTTTCTGAGACAGTCCAGAGCCAATCCAAGAACGTGTGTGTGATTGGAGCTGGACCATCAGGGCTAGTGGCAGCCAGGGAGTTGCAAAAGGAGGGTCACAAGGTGGTTGTGTTGGAGCAGAATCATGATGTTGGAGGGCAGTGGCTTTATGAAGCAAATGTGCAAGGCGAGGACGCTTTAGGAAGAAAGCCTTTTCTGAAGGTGCATAGCAGTATCTATGAATCCTTGAGGCTCACATCTCCACGTGAGATCATGGGGTTCTCTGATTTCCCATTTTTGGTCAAGAAGGGTAGAGACATGAGAAGGTTCCCTAGCCACACCGAGCTTCTTCTGTACTTAAAGGACTTCTGTGAATACTTTGGCTTGAGAGAGATGATAAGGTTCAACACAAGGGTGGATCATGTGGGAATGTTGGATTATGGTGTCTGTGGTAATGATTTGAAATGGATTGTTAGAAGCATAGATAAGAAGAGTGAGAAGGTGGTGGAAGAGGTGTTTGATGCAGTTGTTGTGGCCACCGGCCATTACTCTCAACCAAGATTGCCCTCCATTCAAGGTAAGTAGTGATCTCTTCTATGACTCATTTATTTATTCATGCCTAAGAAAATATCAGATTATGTACATATAGTTGTAAATGCTAAGCTCAAGCATAATTTATCTTTGTTTCTGTCTTTCTCATGCTCAGGAATGGATACATGGAAAAGGAAACAAATGCATAGTCACATTTACAGGACCCCAGAACCATTCAATAATGAGGTATGTGACTTTATGTGATCCCTTCATTTTGAATAGCATGAGCTTTGCATATGGTAGAAGGTCATATAAGTTCAGCAAAAAGGTTTTGAAACAGGCACATGTGCATATTATTGAACTGCATAATTAAACTGAATAGAGGCAATTTTTCATGTAACAGATTGTGGTGGTGGTTGGAAACTCCTTGAGTGGGCAAGACATATCAATAGAGCTTGTGGAAGTAGCAAAGGAAGTCCACATGAGTTCCAGATCTCTGAACATCTCTGAGGGTTTATCTAAAGTCATATCCAAACATGCAAACTTCCATCTTCATCCACAGGTACTGCTACTTCAAGTTCTAACCAAGTACAACAAAACATACGCAGGTCCATTTTGAATAAAGTATAAATGAAGAAAGTAAAAAAGATAAACTGAAATCAGCTTGTTTAGTAAGTTAAGTCTATCATAAACTTGATTTTAAACTTGTACGAACTAAATTTATATTATTTAATTTTTCTTATTTGTTCTTAATGAAGGGTCTTAGTACACTGATAACTTCTTTATCTTCCTAACACGTGGTACCTTTTGTTCAGATAGAGACCCTTCAAGAGGATGGACGGGTCACCTTCGTGGATGGTTCTTCCATTCTTGCAGACTCTATTTTGTACTGCACAGGGTAAAGTCCAAGAACCAAATAATAAAGTTTTGAAGAAAATTGATTAAGCACCTATGCATAGTACACCTAATCAAAGACCAAAAACTAATCTTAATTAATTTCATTTCACTAAGTTAAGTTCCAAAAGGCAGCATGATTGAATAATTATGATCTTGGGGTTGGAGATTTTACCATGGCCCTATGTCCAAACATGTCTCCATATGTATCCTTTTAGATTTAATTAGTTGTGTTTTCTAATCATTGATGATGGTTTCAAATTAAGTTGGTTATGTGTAGGTACTCCTATGCATTTCCCTTTCTTGACACCAAAGGAATGGTGGTTGTAGATGATGACAGAGTGGGGCCATTGTATGAGCACACTTTTCCCCCATCACTTGCTCCATCCCTTTCTTTTATAGGCATACCTAGAAAGGTAAACTACTCCAAAATCAGTGGTTTGAATTTGTTTGAGGTCTCATGTTTTTCACACACCCAAATTCCTTTTGGTTGCAATGCAAATTTTCATTTTCCCATGTGTGCTTAACAATACACTAGTTGATTGAGGAGAGTGCATGTGTGTGCTTACAGATCATAGGATTCCCTTTCTTTGAGTCTCAAGCAATATGGATAGCTCAACTGCTTTCCGGGAAAAAAGTGTTGCCATCATGGGAGGAAATGATCAAATCCATCAAGGAGTTCTACCATTCAAGAGAAGCAGCAGGCATTCCCAAGCACTGTACTCATGAAATTGCTAACTTTGAGGTAAAGAAATTTAAAATTGTTCACTTTAGTTTAAAGTTTTTTTTTGCTATACATATACACATACATGTAAACCTCATTCTAATCCTTTAAATTATTACCATTGGTCACCTTTTTCTAGTAAGGTCATAGGGTTAATTAACATTAGACACAACTTGATGCACATTTCTACATAAGGTATAACAAAATAATAACTTTTGTTAATATATAAGTGTGAGTTTAGTTTTAAATTGAGTAGAAATTATAAAGTTGAATAATGTATAAAAAAGAAGAGTCACATGTCTAATGTTTTAAAATTTTGGATTAAAAATAACAGTGATTCGATTATATGGATCTGACACGTTTTCATTTTTGTTTGATCTCTCTGTCAAGGTTCTGATTTAAACTCAATTCTTCTTATTTAGCATTGGATCTTGGGAATGTAATTGTTGGAGACAGATCTTATAGGATTGTGACCATTGATTTGAGTAAGTTTTTGTTGCATGACAGTACTGTGACAAATATGGGGACAATGTGGGGTTCCCACATGCAGAAGAATGGAGGAAACAACTATGCATATCAGCCATAATTAATTCTGATGTGAACTTGGAGACTTATAGAGATTTGTGGGATGATCATGAGCTACTCCAGGAGGCCCTTCAAAGTCCTCACTTCACTCAATTTGGACTTGCAGATTCTCCCCTGTAAAGCCAAAAAATTAAAATATAAAAATATCAATCAAAGAAAATTTTGCATGATTAGCCATTAAATAATTTGTTTGTGTATTTTCTGTTTTTGAAACATTGGAAAAGACAAAGGAGATTGAATGAGAAGAGTATTGAGTTTGATACAGAGAGAAGAAGAATGATTGTGAAGCTGAAATTTTGTTTGTATCCTTTGTTGCAATTTATTTGTTTTGTAATAAGGTTAAGGGTACTCTACATGACAGAGTTGGCTTAGTAGAGAATTTCTTGAACAATTAGAACACAGAAGCACATGTATAAACTTATTAAGATATTCCTGTATGTGATTCTACAAGAATCTTATATCATGTTTGTAAGATTAAAATTGTTCCTACCATCGTATGATAAATTAATTTTATTTTTAATCGATATAGAATATATAAAAAATAGTAACAAAAATGAAAAAAAAATGTTATTTTTAATTGAAATTAAATTTTCGTTTCCATAATACTTAAATAAGTTTTATACCTTCAATACGGTGGAATTTTGATTAAATATGTCCAATAATACATTTCTTTAAATTTAATAACTAATCATTTAAAAAATTTAGTTTAACTAAACCTTCTTTACTTCAAATGTTTATTTTAACTAAGCCTGTCCATTAAGTTTAAGTTAAGAATTTTAGTTTCAGAATATGATTTTTATTTTTAATTCCATTATTTAGGTATGCGTAGGTTGAAATACGCATCTCACAACTTTATTTAAGCTTTTCATAATTGAAAATTTGAAATGATAAAGATTTGTTTTAACATTAAATGTTGGTATACGTTAGGAAATTAAACTTATGATTCTAATTAAGGAATATAAGTATATTTAACTTATTTGTTATTATATATATATATATATATAATGCATAGAATAAATATTTGTAACAATATCAAAGTAAAAGTTAACTATAAAGCTAAAAATAATTACAAAAGATTGTTGATAATAAAAAATAATAACAGTGTATGATAAGTTAACAGTCTCAAATTGTAAAATTTCTTTGTTAACATGAGAATTGTAACATGCTTTTAATATCAAACACCTTACAAATTCTCATCCATACCCATAAATAAATAAATATATATATATATATATATATATATATATATA
>Ga0209700_105945_pt1 | contig 19755 bp, 14 predicted proteins | sample SiratroredBW_FD_187528 | JGI IMG/M metagenome (GOLD analysis project Ga0209700, IMG submission 187528) | Root nodule microbial communities of legume samples collected from California, USA - Siratro red BW (SPAdes) (version 2) | ecosystem: Host-associated > Plants > Roots > Nodule | place: USA...
ATCAGATTTAAACTCATAAAATTATCGTTGTCAAAATTTTAAAATAACAGGTAATAAATTCCTGCAGCAAACATAATTTTGAACTAATAATGGTTGAGCCGTACGTTTATCAATAGGAAAATATTACATGTTGGAGAAAACATTCATTTGATAAAATATTATATATTAATAAAATAATAATATTTTGTAGTGTTAAATGGGGTAAAATGTGAACATCACCCGTCAAAATATAAAAGGTGTTTTTGTAAAGGGTTAACATAAGTAGGGGGAGTATGCCAAATTTGGGAGGATCGGAATAATTTCCTAATATAAATGCTCTCTAGGTGAAGATTTGATTCTTAGAAGTAAATTATTCAAATATCATGGTTAAAAAACACCCTTTTTAAAATAAGAGAATTATGAAAAATGTAAAGAGTTCATATGTTTGATGTTAACCTCTATCTTCTAAAGATGGTAATATTTTAATACTACATACAATAAAATATAAGACATTTAAATAAATAATTATTTTATTATTATATAATTTGTTATTAAATAAAACTAGTGTTAAATAGATATAATTCATTTATATAATTTTTCATTTTCAGATAGGTAAATGCCAAACTTCAAAAGCAAAACAAACACACCCATAGAATTTATTGTGTTTTCAACAGCATTACTGAAATAATTTTCCAATGTGACTAATAATTCATTATTCCCTCCATCCCTCATGGCTAGACCAGACTTAACGGGGGATCAATCACCCTTCTCTCAATTCACGCAACTCGTGAGGCTTTACTTTCAGTGAAAGCCACCTTGGTCAACTATCACTTGCCATATTCATAATAACGTGAATATAAGATGCATTAACAACATAAAAAATAAAGAAATTAGCCGAAGTTCAAGAAAGTCATCCTGTGCACATTCTGTGAATCATTTTTATTTGATGAAACTTTAACAAAGCAATAACAGATGCCAACTGCCAGCAGGGTTGAAAACTGACCATCAGCTGATGAGTTTTTCTATAAATAGTGATTGATAAACCAAATGGAGCATATATAACTTCGTATCTCTGTGTACAAGAGGAAAGCCATGAGTATCTCGAGTGGAAATAGAAATAGCTTTATCTATCTCTTGCTGTTGTTTGCATTCTGTGAAATGCAAATCATTGCAGGAAAAGACACTCAGACCTGCATATCCCGCAAGAGTCCATGCTTTGCGACGAAAGTGCCATGCCCAAATGAATGCCCTTTCAAATCACCATCCGATTCAAAAGCCAAAGTATGCTACCTTGACTGTGATTCTCCAACTTGCGAAACTCAATGCAAAAGTAAGACCGTTCATTCTAGAATTCGATTCTAAAGAAAGGATATAATGAGTAATTTTAGAGTTTGGTGAGAGATTTACTAGTTGCTATTTTAATATATTCATGTTTTGTCACGTATACGTAACAGTTTTCATTAAAACTAATATCATTTTGCGTCACCCTCTAAAGTGAATTCGCCGCTTTAGAGAATGATCATCTCGATCATGTCAAGGGTTTTCGTAGTCTTATATTAGTCATCAATGTTGAGTGGTGGTATGACTCATAATAAGCAAAAGTTGATAATTATTCTCATTTCGTTCATTAAATTTGAAGGTTAAGTTATCTGTAAACCCAAATCTTAGTATAGCATCGTACGTTAATTAAACTAACGATGTTGGAGTTATTAGACTATAACTTAATTTAACTCTTATTGTTGGACTTATTACTCAACTTGTACTAGATCTCATGATAAAAAGTGGTACAATTTTTTACCTCCTGAAAAAATTCAATATGTGAGTGATTATATCCAAACATTTACTATTCTGTGGAAGCTAAAATGATTTTCATTCTATGTTTGATGACAACAGCTCGCAAACCAAATTGCAATGGCCGTGGATCTGCATGCCTGGACCCTCGTTTTGTTGGAGCAGATGGAATTGTTTTCTACTTCCATGGAAGGAGAAATGAGCATTTCGCCTTAGTATCGGATGTCAACCTCCAAATCAATGCACGCTTTATTGGCCTGAGACCAGCAACTAGAACAAGGGACTACACTTGGATCCAAGCATTGGGACTCCTCTTAGGTTCTCACAAGTTCACCATTGAAGCCACCCCAGCAGCATCATGGAACGATGAAATTGACCACTTGAAGTTTTCTCACAATGGCAAAGAACTTGCCATCCCAGATGGTTACCTGTCCACATGGCAATGCCCACAAAATCAAGTTAGAATAGAGAGAACATCAAACAAGAATAGTGCTACCATTACTCTCCAAGAGGTTGCTGAGATATTTGTCAATGTTGTGCCTGTCACTAACGAAGATAGTAGAATCCATAACTACCAAATTCCTGAGGAGGATTGCTTTGCTCATTTGGAGGTGCAGTTCAAATTCCATGGTTTGTCTTCAAAAGTTGAAGGAATTCTGGGAAGGACTTATCAGCCAGATTTTCAGAATCCAGCAAAGTTGGGTGTGGCAATGCCAGTGGTTGGAGGGGAAGAAAAGTACAGAACCACATCACTAGTTTCTGCAGATTGTGGGGTTTGTTTGTTTGATGGTGCAAAAGAAGCTTCAGAGAAAATTAACTCAGTGAGTGAATATGGTTTGCTGGATTGCACTGGTGTGGCCAACAGTGGGAATGGCATAGTTTGCAGAAGATGAAATTTCAAGTCACCAATGTGGTCCTTGAATGATTCAGAGTTTGAAATTGTGATGTGATGATTGCTTTTTGTTGAATTGTGGTCCTGTTGAATAAAAAGTTCTACACTTTTCATTTGTTTTACTTCAAATTGTGGTCAAATTAAAAGAGGTTATCTCATTTCAAGTCATTAATATTATCATGTGCTGAAGCTTAAGGTTACCTCTCAACGTTATTAAATTCGAATCAGACCGATCTGTTGAATGGGAAAACAAACTCATAACCAGGCTGCTGCAGTGTTCGCGTATGAGCCTAAAAAATCTGTTGTTGCGCATATTAGTCACATGCTGCATTAACTTCCAGGAAATGAATCAAGATCAAACTAATGTCTAATCGTCAATTTAAGAGAAACATGACCATATTATAAATTGATAATAGAGTATAAAGAATATTTTAATTTCCCTCTTCTGAAAAGAGAGAAAAAGTGAGAATACAATAAACTTTTATTTTCACATCCATATACCAATGCTCATATTTTGCAATTACTATATAAAATACAATATAAAATCTCAAAGTGACTATTTAATTCATCTTTTTACTCATAACAGTTATGTTATAATTAACATTAAAAACACACAGAATTAAAAGTAATAATTATTGATCATCCAGACTCTTGCCAAACAAAAACAAAAACACACCTGATTGTTTTTGAGTTTAGTGCTCACAAATTCCACCTTTAAACTCAAACCTTCTTGATCCTTTATTCTAATAATCTCCTTCAAGTCATAAAACTGGTGCTATTGTTACCATTAAGTAAATCTAGCATAGTCATAGAGTGATCAGTTGAGAAACCATGACCAGTGGTTTTTTTCACTTTCATTCTTTTTGAAAGATTTTCACTTGAATGAATGCTTACTATTTGACAAAAGCACACATGAAGCTGAAGCATTATTAATTTCAGTAGTTAATCTCAAATTTTCATGGCTTTCTTGGAAATTAGGTGATTCAAATTGTAGAGACTCTTTATCTTTGGAAACATCAAGTGATAAGTCCTTTTTTTGGTTCTCAAAATCTTTTAGTTAGGCTTCTAAAGTTTTGGCATACCTTAAAATTTCATCGACCTCTTTTATCTCTCCCTTATTTTTTGATGTTGCAACAAGAATGCTTGAAGACAAATCAGGTACAGATAGATTCACTGCATGTGTAGACCTACCTATAACTTCCTTAACTGGCTTTGCTTTTATGGTCACAGGTTCAGAATCATCATACTTCCATCCTAGATTAGTAAACACAAAATTCAATGTCAAATCATGCATATCCTCTTCTGAAACAACCACACAACTTTCTTCATCAACTAGAGGATTGAAAATTTAATCTTTCAACATATGAGCCATAAAATGTGCTTTATTCTTTGCGGCTTCCATCTCTACCATTTTGGTTTTTAATGCTTTGGACGTTTTAAGATCTTCTTTTACATCCTGAACTTTGCCTTCACGCCTAACGGAAAGGACCTTTATCTTTAAATTGAGTTTGAACATCCGATTCTTTGTCATCACCACGCGTGCAAGCACTCGACCATTTTTGTCCTCCAAGTGCAAGATTTAGTCTTTCATGAAAATCGAACATCCCTTCTCCAATAATTGTCCTATACTAAGAATACTATTTTTCAAGTCAGGTACATAATAGATGTGAAAATGTTTTAGGCTGAGTTCAAGAGGGGGGATGAATTGAACTTTGAAAGATTTTTCCCGATTTAGACCTTTAAAAAATAGTTTTCGCAATTTGAAAAACTTTAATGAATCTTGGTGCTAAAGATATAGGGTGCAGTAAAGAAATAAATTGATTCAAAGCACAAATGAATCAATTTGTTATACAGACAGATATAAGCACACAGCAGATTCTAAATCACACAACATTGCAATTTCACAACAACACTTTAAGTAGGTCAAGTTCACACAGTTTCAATAGCAATATACACTCAGAACAGAACCACACAAAAATCAAACTTTGAATGAGAGCAAAGAGAAACAGAATTACAAAATACTAATTTAAAACTCCTATCACAGCACTACATTGATTTGAATCAATATTAATAAATCTGATAAAGTTTCCTAACACCAGTAATTAATACAGAATTGAAAATTGTTCAGAATGCAGATTCAATTATTCAATTATATCAAGAACACAGAACAAGAATATAAATTCTGCAGTATTACACCAATTCAGCGAAAGTTCCAATTCTTTATTAAATCACTGATTTAGAATCTTGTATGTATAACTGATTAAGAAAAGAACCAATCTGATAAGCAAAATTTCTTTGACTGCTACAGCAGATTTATCAGAAACCAATATAGAATTCAAGTTACAATGCACACATCAATATTCAGTAGAGGACTTAAACCAGTTTTATCAAGATTACCAAAAATTAGTTCAATCTTTCAATTTAATTCAATATGCAGTGCAAGAACAAATCAAGATTATGAGAGAAGGGTTCAAGAAGAAGAGACACAATCAATTTTATACTGGTTCACCATAAAGGACTACGTCCAGTCTTCTCTGCGCCACTTGCAAAGAAAGTTCCACTAACTCAATTAATTGTTCACATACAATTAATCAACCAATTCCTACTCCCCGTAGAAATTAGAACCCTCCTAAATTGATCTACTGCTCCTCGCAGCCTCCAATCAATTTCAGCAGAAACACCAGGCTAATTCCTATAGCCCAAACCAGTCAATTTCTACTCCCCGTAGAAATCAAGAACCCTGCTAATTGATAAACTACTCCCCGCAGCTCCCTATCAATTTCAGCAGTAACACCAGGCTAATTCATATAGCCCAGACCAGTCAATTTCTACTCCCCGTAAAAATCAAGAACCCTGCAAATTGTCAAACTGCTCCCCGCAGCTTCCAATCAATTTCAGTAGAAAACACAGGCTTACTTCTAAAGCCCAAACCAGTACAAACGTTCAATGAATTTTACAAAACTACAATGAATACACCTTAAATCTTGATTCAAACAGGATCAAGAAGGGTTTAGAAAAACTCCCTGATTGGCGCAGAAAGAAAGGCCTGTACACAGTCTTGAAGAAACCCAGTACCACACCTTAGTGAGAATTGATTCTTCAAGTAAAAGCCCTCTTTCGAAAATGAGTATTATGAAAACAACAATTCTCTCACAGTGATTCTCACAAAAATGAATTTCTCTTCTCTTTTCTGTTCTTTTTCTTCTCTGTTCTCTTTTTCTTTTTCTTGTTTTTCGCACTTTGAAAAAACACTGTATTATAGAAGAAGAGCTCAAGCCAGATTTTTTGGAAAACAGTTAATTCAGTTAAACTCAGGCACGAATAAATTGATTCGGCTTATCCTGAAATCAGTTTATAATAGTTCAGTACTTTATTTTCCAAAACTGTTAATTCAGTTATGCTCAGACACAAATAAATTGATTTGGCTTAACTTGAAATCAATTCATAATAGTTTAGTACTTTATTTTCCAAAACTGTTTTTAACTAAAGTTAAAACCTTTTTATGGTTTGATTTAAATCATTTAAACCATGTGCTAATAAATTTCTCCTTAGATGTGCATAGGTTCTCTTTCACGGCCAATCATACTCACTCACACTAAGACAAGACCTAGAACACACTTCTACTTGCTTGCTTTGGCTTGTTGGACATGTCTTGCATGGCTTCATCAAATCCTTAAGTATTGTGAGAATACTAACAAGATATCCTCCATAGTACTTGTTTTCTCATCCTTTTAGGAAAAACATATTTTTCCTCAGGCTTTGATTTTTGAAAGACACTTGTCCATCTTCTATCTCTTGTATATCAACAAAGAGATGTTTATGTCCACACATATGATTGCTTGCACTAGTGTCTAGATACCACATCATGTCACTATCCAGAGTGATGCCTTCATTGGTCGTCATGAGGATCCCTTCATCTTTTGTTTCATCTTTCTCGACTAAATTTGTATTTTCTTCCACTATCTTCTCGATATAACAATCCTTTGCTTAATGTCTATATTTTTCACAATTGTAACATTAGAATGATCACCTCTTCCACTATTGAGGCCCCATCCATGCCACTTTTGTTGGTTCTTTTGTCCTCTCTCTTCAATGTTGTTTCCACTTATCATGATATCTACTATGATCGTAATCCCGACGTCCATTTCATCATCCTTTTCTTTGGTTGTGTTGTACATGTTGGATACATCCCTTGGATTGGAGATTTGATGAAGCAATCCTTTGAAGCTTTGGAAGATTTGATGAAGATTTGCTTTGAAACCTTGGTTGGGGCAGTATAAAGAGTCCTTAGTTATTGTTTGCATTTGTTTTATATCATTCTATCATTTGCATGCAAGGAACTTCAATTTACTAAAGTGAAAAATCAATTTCAAAGCTTGTTTTATGTAAAACTTTACTACAAAACAAAAACAACCAACTGTTTATGGAAAATAGTCGACTGTTTTTGTGCTAAAGTAAAATCAACTTATTGTTTTTCAAAAACAATAGATTGATTTTACTTAACAATGCATGGTTTTTCTATAAAACCATGTGGTCTGCATTTTTTAAGGAATGAACTACATTCTTCTGAGTTTGAAAAACATTTCTAACATTCACTTCAGAGTTCTGTGGAGAAATACCCTAAAGAATTGAGAGGTTGAACAAGATTGGATCAAGATAATCCTTGAGTCTCATTCTTGGGTGGATTTTTGCTTGCACTTAATTGGAAGAAGCATCTAGCAACTTGTTCTCATCACAGATAAGTTGTTCTTGTTGTCTTGAGATTGGTTTTGCTGCTCTGTGGTGCTCTTAATTGGATACCATTCAAATTTCATTGATTCTAGTGTTGCTTTATACTTGAATAGTGTGTTTGAGTATAATTACTATTGTAATTCATTGTAATTTTGTTTTGGTTGATGTTTGCATAATACACTACAGTAGGGTTCTGCATTTGCAATAGGGTTCAACGCCAGGAATTTAGAGGTAACCTCTGATTGCCAATTTGATAAGGAAGGAAGGTGGAATTTTAGAGAGAATGTAAAGAAAAGGAAAAGAACAACTTTTTAGAGAGGGAGAGTTGGTAGTTTTTATAAAAATAAAACAAAAATATCTTCTTAGAGATAGTTGGTGGTTGTTATAAACATAAAATCTAAATAACCAATTTTTATTTAAACAACTTTTCTGTTAAAAAAAATATTCAAGTGTTATCTTATTTATCTCTAAAACCAAATCCTAGGTTAGTTTTTATTTTGAAGATATTTTTCTAGGGTATTACAAGATGCAACAATAATTTTATTAGCCTTTCTCTCACCATCATACGAGAACTTGGTATTCTTTGAATGTAGGCAATGTTGCATCACATTAAAGGAACTTAGGTCAAGTCTCTATATGCAAGAGTTTCACCTATTAAGAACATTGAGGATGCATTGTCTTATAGGTTGGTGGTTGTCAAGAAAGACATGAAAGTCAAGAAAAAAGGTCAAGACTAGTTAGAAGGAATTTTCAGATATTGCAAGCAAAGATGACACATCAAAAAAGAGATTTTCAAGACTAGAAAAGCAAAATGTGGTAGATATAGTTCAAAAGGTGAAGATGTCAAATAATGAGTTTATATTAATTGTCTTCTCATGAAAACAAACATTTGATAGGTGAGTGTTGGACTCTAGATGCCCCTTTCACGTAAGTCATAGGAGGGACTAGTTTGTCATGTTCGAGGAGTTGAAAGGTGGAAACATTTGATGGGAAATGACATTTCCTGCAAGACGGTTAGTATTGGCTCTATACAAATAAAGATTCACAATGGAACCATTCATACATTAATCAACCTCAAGTATGTCCTAAAGATTAAGAAGAACCTTATATCCATTAGAACTTTGGATATGAAGAGTTTCAAATGCAAAGTAGAAGGTGGAGTGATGCAAGTGAAGGGGAAAGGGTGATGCACTTATGTAAGGCTCGATGGAGGGTAACTTGTATTCCCTTTAAGGGGAATTTGTTGAAGTGTTTAAGATTATGTGTATCTTAACATCATCTAATGCCTTGCCTAGCGCAACAATTTGGAACATGTGTCCTAGACACATGTCAGCTAGAGGGTTAGGCATTTTGTCCAAAATGTAGGAAGCCAAAGGATGAAGACTTTGCGGAAAAGCACACTTTCCCCTAAACAACGAAAGACAGAAATTCTTAAAACTTTCCAATCTATAAAAGAAGCTCAAATTTTTCTTTCCCAAAGAAGGTTCCTTGGAGAGGATGGGGAGAAGATTCCTTACATGTTATGACCTAAGAATAAGAAGACAAGCATTTTAGCTAAATCAATTCTCATTCAATCAAAGGGTAAGTGTACAAGAGGCCAAGAGGTCTTATTTATATATGGATAAGCTCCTTGTACCTCATGAACCAAGGGATGTGGGACTAAAAGAGGGGAAAAGTGACGTCCAAGGCTGAATGTTAAGATGCATCAGTGCCCCAATTAGCCTAGAAATGGCATATTTCACTTGGTGTGAGACTTCATGCTTCCTAGCTCTCTTCTCCCTCTCTTGGCTGAATTTGATCATGCCTCATAGGGTTTTTTGGTTGACTTTTTCAAGCCCAAATCAAGGCCCAATTGTGGTCCAAGGGATGCCTACTTATGTCCCTATAAAAATCCTACCAAAAAAAATACAAGAGAAACACGTGTACAATTTGTACAAACCTTATATTCTACTCTTTAAATGTAGAGTCTTCTTCCATGAGGCTTCATCTTCTTCTATCCTCTTAGCCAATGAGGCTGGATGGTTTCCATGAAGATCTTTTTCTTTCTTGAATATTGTGTGTATATGAAGTAATTCAAGAAGAGCTTTTCAACAACACTGCACAAAACGATTGTCACATACTACGTCCACACAGACTGTAGGGGCCATTGAAAGTGACATTATGAAGAGATGCTAGGTACTTTCAATCATCAATGATTACTCAAGATTTTCATGGATATTCATGATGAAAATCAAATCAGAGTCTTTTGAGAGGTTTAAACATTAGTACTTTTGAGAAGTTTGAGATATTATTACCAATCTAAATGTAAATTTAAGTTTCACATTAAATAGAAATAAGAAAGTTGAACAATATATATACTCATAAACTCTTGCCTTAAGATTTTAAATTGATGATAATATTAATATCTTATGAATTTGTTCATATCATATTATTATTAAATCTTTCATGTGAATCATATATATATATATATATATATATATATATATATATATATATATATATATATATATATATCATACAACTAATAAAAGTAAATTGTAATAAATATTTTGAACAAAAGCTCTTTCTTAACCATTTATCCCACATGCATATTTGTTATATAAAACTTTGGTTGATAAAATTTAAGACTACGACGTACACCAATTCGCCAAAAGTTTTTCATAACTATACTACTTTTCTCAGGAATTTCAAAACGGAATTGCACCAATACTGTAAAAAAGAAACATCTAGATGATGCATTCTATAAGAAACACGGGGGAGATTCAAGAATACTTTTAGTTCTTAAAAACAAATATTCTAAAGAAATAATAGTACATTTTTTCAACAATTCTCTTAGAAAACTGAAAGAAAAAGATTAATTAAGTTGAACTACTAAGCATGCACATATGTGATGTTAAAAAGGAAAATGTACGAGAAAGAATTTATAACCGGTCTGTATAATAATGAAATATTTAATTGCTGGGAGAAAGGATGTACTAAAAAACTAGTTAATAAATGTCAATAAAACTCGCTCCCTTGGTGTATACGGTACATCTTATAAATTGGGTTGCTACACACCTAAATCAAATTCTGAAAGTTAGTATATGAATTAAGATTTTTGTCTTATTTGTAAGAGTTAGTTTGATTATAAATGTGATCTTCAACCATACTAGGAAAAATATTTATCTATTTTTTATATCTAAATGTACTTTTTTATGATATAATTTCATTTAAAAAAAATAAATCACTAAAGTTGTATAGAAGAAATTTTTAATTTTACTCGTCATTGAATTCTCGCATCATCATTAACTCTCTTAGATAAATAGGTGAAACCATACTTAAATTTATATAGATTTTAAAAGGAAAAATAAATACAAAATTTTCGCATGACATTTCAATATGAAAAAATTCATTTTCCAATTTCAATCAGATTTTGCCTCATGGGAAAGAAAAAAGAAAAGAGATGAAAAGTATGTGCGTGAAATAGAAAATAGGAAAGATATTACAAAAAAAGACGTTATTTACTTGAAGAAAAAAAAAGAAATAAAATAATTATAAGTTTTTTAAATTTATAAAATTAAATTAAATTATAAAGAATAAGTTAGTTTGTCGTTTGCATATAAAATATAAAAATTTTCACAAAGGCATATACCCCTCATGACTTGTTTTGTTTGGATTAAAGAAAGAATAAAAAAATGAATAGAAAAAAAAAGTTAAAAGTAGGATTATCTAAAAATAAAGATAATAAAAAGTGAAAAGTGAAGAAAAAAAGAAAAATATTTATTAGATTAAATTGATGTGATTGAAAAAAATTAAAATTAATGGACTAATATTGTGATTTATCAAAATTCCATTACTAATTTAAAAAAAAACTAAATATGAATTAAAATTATAAAATATTAATTTTGAACTTATTGTTTTATAATATTAAAAATGATTTAAATTTTAATATATTTAAATAATTAGTTGCAAATCATGTAAAAAAAATCCACATACCAGTTACAGAAATTAAATTATGATAAAAAAAAATTGCAAATGAAAAATTGGGACTGGAGATTAAACTGAAATAAAATTTAATAGGTATAATTATAACACAATCATTATTATATTACTTTTTTATTTATTACCTAAACAGTTTATTTTTCATATAGTTTATTTGGTATTTTCTTAAAGTAGGAAAAGTTATAAAAAATGATTAAAAATTTAAGAAATAGCCAAAATTAAAATCAATTTAATTAAATTACATGCATATAATTTTATTTAAATTTATATATACCTCATTATATAAGAAAGTAGAAAGTAAATTAGTATAGTTTAGTATTCATGTGTGGATTGACAGATAATTAAATGGATTGAATATATCATGTTTCATGAAGTAATTGATTATGTCCAAGGCCTTATCCATTATACACTCCTATATTCTTCATGCAATTATTCCAAGCATTTATTTGAAATGAAAGTCCATAAATTGAGATTCTTTATATACTAATTTCAAATACCAAGCATTCATTGGTAGAATTGGAAAGCTAATCTTTAATGGTTGGTTCTTTGTACCATAAAATTGCTTAAATACATTGTGCATATAAAATAGAAATGTCAAATACTGAGACAAATTGCAACATTCAAATATATCTCTGCATGTGTCATCAAAAGCAAGGATAAAGTAGTAAAAATTTCTTTACCACTTATTTTATTTATTTTACAAAGCTTTCCTTATTTCATAAAGTGTATTTGCATTCAAATCAGTAAAAAGAAAACTTCAACAATCTACTAATTTCATGAAGTCTTGAAACCTTTTAAACTTCACTTTGGAAACCATATGTAAACAGTGAATAGCATTAACATATTATATATTTTTCAGAAAAGTGAGAAGGAAAGGAATTCAAGTGAGCATACAGTATTCATGTCGTGAAGAAAGACTTATAACCTTCATATATTATAAGGTGTAAGAACAACTTGGGGAGCAGAACTCCTAATTGGTTTATATTTAGTACAACAGAATTTTATGGGGTACCTTGCATGCAATAACTGACCAGCTTAAGGGCACCCATCACTATCATTCAAGTATACTACAAAGTAAATTAATTTTGTGGGGAAAAAATGGATTACAAAAGCAGAAACTAAATAAGAAACAAGCTTCATTCACCAATGAAGCCAGAATAGCCACTTACTTTGAAGGACTTTGGCCAGAATTATGGATACACAATAGCTTATCTTCCCCGAGGATTTACCAATTGTGAGAAAACTGCACTTGTAGCTGCATCTTCTGCATCATCATCTGTGCAAGAGTTGCCCCCATCAACCATACTCACACTGTTATCAAAATGGTCTAGGGGTGTCAATTGAATTCCAGTGATGTGGTTTGTGCTGTTATCTTCGGGCTCCATGAGGGCTGATGATGTCTCTTGAAGCTGCAATGCATATTCAAGATTCCACAAAACATCTCCCATGGACGGCCGGTCCACACCATGCTCGGCCAAGCACTTCTCGGCTGTCTCCCCAAACTTCTTAAGGGATGCAGGATTCACCTTGCCAACAAGATTTTGATCCATGATTTGATCAAGCATACCCTTTTTCTGCCAGGTCATTGCCCATTCAGCTATATTGACCTGCTCCCTTGGAAGGACAGGATTCAAGGCTGGCCTTGTGCATAACACTTCCATTAACACCACACCAAATGAATACACATCTGATTTTTCAGTAAGCTGCTGCCTTCTGAAGTATTCAGGATCAAGATAACCAAAACTACCCTTAACAGCAGTGCTCACATGGGTCTGATCAAGAGCAGGACCAGTCTTGGAGAGGCCAAAATCAGCAACTTTGGCAACAAAGTTCTCATCTAAGAGAATATTTGTTGTCTTTACATCTCGGTGAATTATGCTTTGAGCTGCTCCAGTGTGCAGATAATGAAGGCCTCTTGCTGCTCCAATACAAATCTCGAGCCGCTGCTTCCATGAGAGAGGTGGCAGGTCTGTTCCATACAGATGACTCCGGAGGGGTCCATTAGCCATGTATTCATAGACAAGAATCATTTCTGACCTCTCATCACAATAACCAATGAGGGACACAAGATGGCGATGGCGAAGCTTGGATAACATTTCAATTTCTGTCCGGAATTCTGCAAGGCCTTGCTCAGATCTGGGGTTACCCCTTTTGACAGCTACATTGGTACCATCTTCAAGAGTTCCTTTGTAAACCCTTCCAAAACCACCAACACCGAGAAGTAGCTTCTCATCAAATTTGTTGGTAGCATCTAGGATTTCCTGGAAATTGAAGAATCGTCCAAGATTTGATGAAGCTAAAGAAATGCAGCTTGCGGTTCCACTCTTCTGCGAAACTGTTGAATTTTTCGTCATGGTTAGAGAGTTTCCATAAAGGGGCAGAGGCAGCCATGAATGGCCCTGTTGAGTGGATGACTTTGATTTGCGTCTCACCAAGAAGCCATAACACAAACCAACTATCGCTACAGCAGCTAGAGCCCCAACAGCAGAACCAACAATAACTCCTACCATGCTTTTCTTTGAATGTGAGCTTGGAAGAAGACTGTCAACTGAATAAAGCCCATCCAAGCTCTTTAATGAGTTGCTGATCTTCATTATCTCCAACCCATTCATAGTGGCATTTGGAAAGTCTGCCACAGGATCTGGACCAACACTCACAGTCAAAGTATTAGAGTCTGCAGAGGCATTGGCAACAAAGTCTTTGTAGTAAGGCACAGCCAAGTCATTAGTTATGGTTGAGAGATCAAGGCTCTGAAGAGCTATGTTAGAATTTATGAACATATTGAACACTAAAGTGTTAATTGACTTGCTCATAATATCACAAAAGTGCGCCCGGATGAAATAGGAGAAATTTGGATCCACTTTGAAGACCCAAGTAATGTTGAAATTTGGATCATTTACATTAGCATCCCCCATTGCTTCAGCAGTGGCATAGACCCAATTTGGGGCCGTCTCAGGTCTAACAGCCACGGGATACTTAATGCTCGAAGGATTCACCGACACATTAAGGACCGAGCTGTTCACATGAAGGTACTTCCTATCATTCAGCCAAGTCCTACCCAGGGTGTCATTTTCAGAAGTAATCAAAGGACCCCCCATATTCAAACGATAAACAGTTTCAAAGGCAAGTTCAGAAAGTCCATTGAATGGTGCTGGCGGGTTAACAGCGAGTGCCTGATCAACAAACAACTCATTCGGCATTGACACAACTTCAATTCCATTGACAAAGGCTACCGAACCATTCGAAGGAATGAAGGTGACAAGCAATGTATCAGAGGTAACATTCATTGCATACTCCTTGAACATATAAGAACCATTGTATTTCCTAAAGGTGAAGTTGCTCAAGAGTACAAAATCATCAGTAACCACTGTTAAAGAAGCTGAAGTCAAGTTGTGAACGGAGTTTGGAATAGGGGAAAAGTATAGCCTAACCCAGTGCCTACCTTCTTGCTGAATCTCAAACCTATAAGAAGCTTTCTCGGTGAAAACCCGAGCCGATTGGTAAATAGGAAAAGGGGCACTGGAATTGGTGCTAGCAACAAAAGAATTCCCAGTTTTCATTACAAGTGAAGAATGCTGTGAATCAGGAACAAAAGTGCGACCTTGAAAGGTGATGTTTTGAGAAGAACCACATGCAATTAGATAGCTATCAGGAGGTGTGTATAAGGAAAATGACCCATTAACCAAAATCAGAAAAACAACAACGAAAACCCATCTCATGAGTTCCATCTTCACCATTGTAGCTTCTTCAATAGTCCATAAACCGTCTGATGGATAGCAAAATCCCCAAAGGACGTTCTTTCGAAATCCAGATCCAAAGGGACCCCAATGATGCAAATCTCAAATCCCACAACAAAACCTGCAACAACCACCGATCTATTATGAGCAATGCACAGAACAAGACATTTCCACACAGCAAGAGACAAAGTACGACGTCACAAACAGAACAGAAAGACACAAATCTTAGCTCCACTACCACAACCCGCACGAGAATTAGATCGTATTCTGATGTAAGTAGATTGAGCAAAGGTTATAAAACAAATAATGGTAACAAGACTTACCTTAGTGTGAATAAGCTGATGCAAAAAGGAGCAGAGTTTGGAACATTAGAGAGACCACTTTTCAGATTACATTTGACACACGAAAACGAAATGAAGTAACGAAGCATCCCATTACCATAAACACATCAAGTAGAGCTTTTTAGTGTGGTTGCTAACACCCTTTTCCAGGCTGGTGATTAGGCTGTCAATTACTGAGGAAAAAAGAGGACCCCACAGCGAAGAAGAAAAGGAGTACGAAACTTCAAACTGTTACTACTACTACACCTCCCCATAAAACCAGCTGTTCGTTCAAGATTTTGTGGTTTTGTGATTTTTGAAATCAGAATCTTTGAGAAGAAATGAATAATTTAAGCAAAAAAAAAAAAAAAAATTTGAAAAAAAATAAAAAATTTAAGAAAAAAAAAAAAAAAAAACTACATATACAGCACAGAAGTTAGTCATTGTTTCTTTAGATAGCAAAGTTATGCTTTGTTTAATTGATTCTCACTGCATAAACCTCCTTTGTTTAATACATTCTCAGGAAAGGTTAATACATTTTTTATATATGTATGTTTTGTTACTGATAATAGCATGGATAAATTAATAATAGCTGTTTTAGATTTATTAATACATTTAATAGTTGATATTTATACTAAAAGTAAAGATATTTACAAATAAGTATATTTATATTAAATCGTTTTTTAATCAGAGTGTAAATATTTTATACTTATTTAATTGTAAATTGTAATATATGAAAATTATTGACTTTTCATAAATTTTATAACTTTTTTTAACTTATAAAAATTATTTCAAACATACAATTTGGTTTTGTATGTGTAATAAATTATCAACGTGGTTCTTACATGAAAAAATTAAAGATATTGATATGCATGAATAAAAAGGGTTACATATTCTTTTTTTTATGTAGATGCATTTAAGAATGTGCTACAAATATAAGAATTAAATTAGAAGTTATTTCATACATAAGAAATAAATAGAAAATACATTAGAAACTAATAAAGAAAAAATCAGTAACATTTAACATTTATGTAAACTAATTTAATATTTTCTTTTACATATAAGGTTCAAATTAATATTAGTTGTACATACACAGATTAAATCATAAATCTAAATAAAAATAATTTTACAATTTAAAATAATTCTACAGTGTCATTTAATTACAAATTAATATTGATATAAATATTTAAGATAATCATTATAAAATTCAACCCAATTACTATACATGTACATAACAATTTGTGAATGCATATTTATTCAACTTTTAATATCTATAATAATAAAAATCAACAAACTTATCATATATATAATAATATTTTTTTAATGCATAGCTATAAAACTTTTAATATTTATAATAATATTTTTTCTAGTATAAAAGAAGCTACAGTGGTATATAATTAGAAATAATATATATTAACATTGTAAAATCATTGGTATTTTCAGTTAATATAAAACGTGTCATTTTGTATAATTAACTAGCTAATTTTTATAATAGATCTTAAAAGTAAAATCAATTATAATTTTTAATTAATGATACTGAAGTAATTTATAGTAATAAATGCATGTGTATTGAACCTTATAACTATAGGTTTAGTGGAAAGAATTTATAATAGATATCTAGGATTATATTTTTTTTATTCATAAATAAAAATGATAGAAAACAGAATTGATGGTTGAGAAGGAATGGTTGTTGTCCTGGATATGTTGTGCTGTGTTGAACGATTTGTGGGACCCACAATAACGCGGCTTTAAGATAGTTACAGACCGGGAAGGATATATGGCTCCTCTATCCAGGCACATATCAATTTCCTTGAATTTGAGTGTCACGGAGTTAATTATAATAGTATAATAGTACTAGCTAGATTGTTTTGTTGTTGTTGTTGTTGTTTATTATTATTATTAAAATTACATTTATTAATCAAATATAATCAATAATATGTGATAATGTTAACTTCAAAACTGAATAAGCTCATTAAGTTAAATAATGCATAATAAAAATAATGGAACAGCAGGGAATCTGCATTTGGCAATAGGGCAAAGCAGGATGGCAGAACTGAAAAATATAACAAAAATTTAAATAAAAGAGACTTAAGATAAAGAAATATAGAAGAGATATGGAAATAATACTTTATTATCTTTCTATTGATTGTGTTGTAACACGTGTGGTTGTCCTTCTTGTGAAAATAAATTTGTGAACTACTTTATCATACCTTTATATTTAAGTTCAATGGATTTGTTTTAATATATTTTATAGATCTTTTTATTAAAATAAAAAATTATTGGTATAAGCACCACTAAATAAAAAAAAATATTACGCTAACGTACAGAAATATACTAAAAATTATAATTTTATAAAAAAAATACAAAATGAATTTATTGGCTTTCATAATACATCACTTAAAAACAAACAATATAAGTTCAATCAGGTATAAAAGGTTTTAGCATTAATGGGATTTTTATTATTGAATTTTCATACTTTTATGAGTGTTGTTATTAATTTTAGTCTACCAATTTACCATCTTAAATTAAAAATTATGCATTTTATTTTTTTCAGTAATTAGCTATCAAGTTAGGCGCCCTAAAAATCTTAGACATGAATCTAATTTATTTTCCTTTATTCTCATCTTTCTTTTCTTTTAATGTTTCTAGTTTCTTAGAAGAAATGGTGATAAGTTAATTTTCTATCTATAGCTCCTTTTATTTTTTATTTAATTTTATTAATCTATTTCTCACTGTACTTTATAAACGTTATATTTATTTAATTGAATTTTTAAATAAAGTAGTTTTCTTTTTCTAATTTTACATTATCTTTTATCTTCGGTCTTTAATTGTGTGTAGTTGAAAACTTTGACTTTCTTAACTAGCTTTGTATTTTTTGTATTTGTGAGCTTTTGATTGGTTTAAATTTGAAAAGTTTGTAGGTGTTTAGATTTTTGAAGTACTAGTTATTTAATATTATTTTTTTCTCTCTTGATTTCAAATTACTTTCAGCTAAGGGATAATCTACTACACCTATCTTTAAATTGAAATTATGGATCGGAAATTTAAGTTAAAAATATATGGTTTAAATATATATTAATAGATAGTTGAGAGAAAAAAGATATAATTATACTTACGATGTTGAATTGATACATTTATAATATATTATTTTATTTTCGTATTGAGTTTGAGTAATTATTTTATATTAAAATTAACATTTAAGTTAAAATTTTATAACAAGTTGCATTTGTCTTGATTTTGAATAAAGGATAAGTTGATGATTGATTAGTGTGATTCTTGATAAATGTTAGACAAATTAAAAGTATACATGTAGGAAATAATTTATGTTAAGGTAAGGGATTTCTTAAAAACATATAGATAATGGTTCAATTGAGGTATTTGCATTTTGACTTGTGAATGCAAGGAAATTAAATAAACTTTTTAGCTTTGAAATATCAATTTGTGAGGAAAAAGTTTAGAATTGGAGTTTTGGGTCATACAAGATTGTAAGTCAGCGTGTTGAATTTGTTAGGATAGTAGAATTCATAAATAAATCCTATAGACTTGTTTTTGAACTCATTGTGTGAAGTGTGACTCAATATATCTCATTTAATCATCAAATTGTCATTCAAGCAACATCAAGTTGTCATTCAAGCAAAGGCTTCATTTCTAGAGTGCAAAGCAAAGGCCTTGATTGACTATCTAAATACTTGACAATAACTTTTCTCGTTCAATTGATATGTTAAAACTCAAGTCAAGGAACGCCCAAAAATAATTGATATTTTTAAGTGATTCATTTATGGAATGTTAACATAAAACTTAAGCAAAATAACATTTTTTGCTTAAGCAACACTATGTAGCTTGAGAGAAGACTCCAACAAAATATTTTTTTTAAAATTATTTATTATTATTAACCCCAAAGTGTTGACAGAAAGATTGGAACTTAGGTCTTTCAGTATACATACACAAGTCATAACCACTACACCAATGTTAAATTTGTAATCATATACTCATTAATACTATTTTTATTATGACTCTTATTATTGTTATTTTTGTCATATTAGTAAGTATAATATTAATAGTACTAAAATAAAAATAATATTATTATTAATAGTAACAATAATAGTAATCATATTAATAATAATATTAATGATCATATTAATATTAATATTAATTATAATAATAATATTAATGATCATATTAATATTAATATTAATTATAATAATAATATTAATAAATATAATATCAAAGTAATATTAATAATATAATATTAATAATACTAATATTATTATTCTTAATAACATTTAATATTGATATTAATAACAATATTAATAATAGTAATACT
>Ga0209700_105947_pt1 | contig 19751 bp, 8 predicted proteins | sample SiratroredBW_FD_187528 | JGI IMG/M metagenome (GOLD analysis project Ga0209700, IMG submission 187528) | Root nodule microbial communities of legume samples collected from California, USA - Siratro red BW (SPAdes) (version 2) | ecosystem: Host-associated > Plants > Roots > Nodule | place: USA...
AAAAAAAAAAAAAAAAAAAAAAAAAAAAAAAAAAAAAAAAAAAAAAAAAAAAAAAAAAAAAAAAAAAAAAAAAAAACAGTTACTGTGTAATGTTTTGTGTCTGGATTGTAACAATGTAAATTATGGAAATGAGCACGACAGAGACGAAAAGGAATGAAAATAGAAATAAGAAAATACGTAAGAAACCTTAATCATAGATTGAAACCTCAGGTCACAAAAATCTACACGTTTACTAATGACATATTTTTGAGCTGCAAGGAAATGTAGGTAAAGTACACCTTCATGTTTATTTTAAAAGATTAATTAAACCTTATAAATGTTGAATAAATCGAGGAAAAAAATACTACAAAGATTTCATATTTGAGTTAAATTTAAATTTCTTGATTTCATTTTCAATTAAAATATTAAAACATCGAATTTATGAGTCTATGTCATCCAATATTTTTTATTATTATTTAATTTGAAATTTAAAATCATACTTGATTTCTAAAAGAATATCAAAGTACACATTACGTATCCAAAGTTTGTTATGTGATTCTAAAGGTGGGAAGGTATTACTCAAAATTAGAAATTGTTGTGTTGGTAATTAACATGTAACCAGTTTTGGTTACACAATTCAAATTTTGACTATATTTTGCTAAAAGTATACTTTTTTATATATGAAATTTCTAGTAGTATATGAACATCGTGTAAAACCTAAACCAATAGAGTGAAATTAGAATAATACAAAGAAGACAAAAGATTGATTGGGAAAGTAGTGAAGTGTATGAAAATGTAGATGAGCAGAAAGGAAGTGCAAATTATGGCAATCTGAGTAATAAATGAGGATGAGATAGATCCATCCATGTGGCTGCATCTTCAAGTTGTGAGGTGAAGTCGTTGTTGCATTGAACTCACCTTTGACAAAAGAATGAGTCACAACATGTGCAGTCGTAATAACCACCAAGACTTAAATTCTATGGTAATAACTCAAGTTTAGAAAAATAGTGATAGAGTAAATTGAAACTAAGATGTGTTGCAATTTGAACTGCCTTTAATTCATATTACTTTTCAAATAATTTATTTAGTTATAATAGTATAATTTTTTTATTTAGACGATGTATTTTAATTACCATTAAATAAAAAAAATATTTTAAAAATTAAATATATTTTTAGTCTAACTAAATATGACTAAGTATGTTTTAATCCTTAAAAATAGTATTTGTTAGTTTTAAATTGGTCATATTTTGTATTCTTAGTCGTTATAATATCCACCTATAGTTACTTGAATGCTAAAGGAGGAAAAATTAATAATATAAATAAGGTGATAAAGAATATTTTAAATTGAGATAATTAAATGTCCTTGGTTATATAATTTAAAGTTACAAAGATGTGTTGAATTATTAGAGAGTTCAAAAAAATTTTATATGATTTAATTATTTAATAAAGTTTTGACGATAACAAGTATATGTTAGTATTTGATGATTTTATGCATATGTTATGTTAATATTCATAGATCTCTAAGCATGATGAGTATATACAGATGAACTATAGACACAAATAAGTGTTTTATTTATTTACTATTATTTTATTATATTAACTTTGTTTGAAATTAAAAGAAGAGAAAAGTTGAAAATAAATAAATATAAAAATAGTAGATGTTCTAAATCTATTTTGAAATATGTTTTTAATTTTATTTTGAGATCAAATCATTCTCTCTACCTTAGTCTATGGTTCTATCAAGTTTTGCTTAAAATTAAATTAAATTTGATTTAACGTATTTTATATACCTATATGTATTTGCATAAACTTTTTGAAATTAAGACTGGATTATTATGTTGCTATAGCTAAATATAGAAAAAATTCAAAATAATTTTGTTGCACACAATTTTGATTTGATTTGTTTCTAAATCTAAAAAAATAAAAATTAAAGTGTCTTTCACATAAATATCAAAATCAGATTTTATAGCATGTTGTGCTTCAATGTTAAAATTTGTTCATAATCGAAATTATTCAAATTATTATGAAATATTTAAATGTGATTATTTATTTCAAATCAGAGATATCTTGTGATGTTTAAATTGTTTCTATGTGCAAATAAAGTCAGTTTTAATGCAGAATAAAGAATAGAAGTTGTTCTTCCAATGACTAGTTTCAGCATTAGATGGTTAAGATTTTCCTTTCAAGCATCCAACGACTAATTTCTACAAAGCTATATATAGGGAAACAATTTCAAGTTGAAAGAAGATAAGAAGGAAAAAGACAAATACATCATACAATACATTAAAGAATTTACTAAATATTTGAGTGTCTATTGTAAATTTGCTATTGAGAGCATCTAGAGTTTTGGGCTATGAGAAGATTATGTAATTCTTCATCATTGTGAAGTAATCCTTGTAAGCTTTCATTATTCTCTCTTTTGACCGTGTTTCTTTCAATCTTGAGTAGTCTTAATTTCAGGGGGAGATTAAGACTAGTGTATAACCTAGAGATGTTTGTTTACTTGGATAACCTAGAGAGTTTTGTGTACTCATTATAATTTGGAGAGGTTTGTGTACTTGTTGTAACCTGAAGAGATTTGTGTACTCGGTGTAACTTGGAGATGTGATAATACTTGTTCTAATCAACAGATTAGTGAAAGCTCTTAAGCAGTTGCTTAAGAGGACTAGATGTAGCTCAAGTTTGAGTGATCCGGAATAAATCTTGTGTGCCTTGGAATTAAGTTTTATTGTCGCTTATTTATTATCTGCTGCGAATCAAGATTGTAAGCTCCATTTAACCCCCCATCTAGAGCCAACTGCACCTTCAAGATGTAATATTACAAATATTTTCTTGGTGTTTAAATTAATTTACAATGAAATATGATCAATTTGTTGGGTGTTAGTTGATGATTTTTTTATTTATGAAATTGTAAGAATTTTCCGATTGTACTTAAAATTAATTTTAAATGAAATATAATTAATTAGACATATAATTAATTAAATATAATTCTTCTAATTTGTTATATTTTTTAACATTACGCTTATATTTTGAAATGATGCAACCCAATGTAGCATTCTTAACTCAACCACATTCCTAAATTGTGTTATCTCTCTTCTCTAGTTTAGATTTTGATGAAAGTTCAAGTGTCTCAAAGAGGAATGCCTTTAAATGAAGGTTCTTTAGTTTTGACTAAAACATAAAGTACCTTTGGCATTTCCCACCTCAAGCCAGAGTTTCGGACATTAAAATAGGCAACTTTTGCATAATCACCACCACTCCTTTTTTTGAGCACACACAAAACTCAAACCCAAACCAACCTTTACTCATTCTCTTCAGTGAACAACAAAAAGACAAGATGGATTACTGCCACTCTAAGATAGAGATGGAAGAAACGGTGCCGCACTGCTAAGTCAGGAAGCATTACATGAAGCAGTTCGAGCAAGCCAAACATACTTCTTCTACAACACACAGTTATGCACTCTTTTAGTTCGCAAAAGTTGAAACCACAGTTCTTCACTACCTTAACCATCACCATCACCATAGTCGGTTATTTGATGTTGATAATTGATTATGTATAAAAAAAACACACATGTAAGATTATGTAACAAGGGATAATCAATTATGTCTCTAAAAAGCAACATATAATCGACTATATAAAAAGGATAATCGATACCTTCCCCATGATAATTAATTATATGCTTCGAGAGTCTCTGAAACGATTCTTGATCATGCGAAAACAATAGCTATGGATAGTGCAAAAGGTGGCATGCATGGCTGAGGAATCTTTAGGCTTTCAACATGCATGTACAAAGAAAAGGAGAGGATACATTTGTAAACACATGTGTGCCACGATGTCTTTCTCTTTCTTTCTTCAGGAGAAGGGATAGTCACAAAACACACTCATCTCACAAATCCATCTTATACATTTATGCTCAAATCATCTAATCCAAACTGCTTGTTCTACCACAAATCCATCTTCATCCATAGTACATAAGTGGAAGGAAAGAGGACAATAAGGTTTAGGAAACTCACCCATATAGGAAGTTTTGTAAGGAAAAAATTGTCTTATTTTGTTTATTGAGTTATACAAAACTTTTCTTTACCCTCTCTAACATAATGTGTGCTAGAATCCCAATTTGATATTGTAAAGTAAGATTATAATTAAATTAATTCTTATTTAATAATATTAATAAAAATCTTTGTAAAAATGATTATATTATCTAAAATAAAGATGTTTAGATAAATAGACCATGACATAAAATAGTGTCAATAATAAAGTAGATATTGAAAATATATACATAACATAAGACAATTTTGTTTGTTAGATCATCTAATCTTCTACAAAATCGACTCACAAATTTTCACATTGACTCTATCACATAGACAAATACCCAATTGGGTGTTGTTAGTACTACGAACGAATGCTTAAAGAAAAAAAGTTCTCTCTTGCATAACTAGTTAAGTGCAACCAAAAAAAAAAATATCAACTAAAAAACTACTAACTTCTAATAAAGCACTACACAAAGACAAAAAATTTGCATACAAGTTTCAACAGTCTTACTCAAAACGTTTATACATAAATATTCTTCCATGTGGAAAAAGTCTAGTGATTATGGGTGATTCTAAGTAACCTTACATGAAATAAAAGTTATTTGTATGCAATAATATTAAAAACTTCTTTAAGTGCAACATCTTTAAAACGAATAACAAGACGATGTTGAAAGCATTTCCTATTTATAAAATCTTCACTATATAAAGTTTTCTCTCTAACAAGGAACGCTAATAATGTATATCCTATCCATTGAAAGTTATCTTTGTAATCTTACAAACAACCTTTTGTTATAACAAAAAGTAGTAGATAAGGATTAGTTAGGAAAACTAAAATCATTTTTGTTGTAAAAAAATTACTTGTTCTTTATCTCATACAAAAATTAAAATGATAGCAAATAACAAATATATGGACTTTATGTACTTATTGTAAGTCATAAAAGATACTAAAACTATTTGTATTTAATTATTGATAACAACAACAAATTAGAGATTAGATTGTAAAAAAAAGAAATTAGATGTAGTGTAGTTGAGATGAATCATTATAATTATCAAAATTTAAATATTATTTCATTTATTTTATCTATACCATTTTATATGGTTATTGTTAAAAGATGGGTTAGTTCCAACAACAATAAAGTCTTCTTCGGTCACTCCTGATGCTTCTTGATCCTTGTTGCTCTACTCCTTCCATAGTTCACTGTCTCAGGTGGGGTCCTGTAGACATTCTAATGCTCAAGTCAATTTTAGGTTAAAATTGTATAGGTGATTTAGATCAGAGTTTAAAAGTACCTTATTTTTTAGGATTGGACTCATATTTATAAATATTGTAATAGACCAGAAACATTCAAGTCCAATGGGCCCAGTCCAGTATAAGACCTAATATATTATAGTTCATTTTAGTCCAATGAGCTAATCTTGTCCTTGACCAACAGAGATGATCCTCCCGATTGGCCACCTTAGTATATCAAAAGAGAGCACGCAAATATTTAATTAATGTGCCTACTCGACAGGTGTAGTATAATTATCTTTTACACATTGTTAAAAGAAACCTTTACGAAACATTTTCCAACTTTTAAATGATGATCCCAAAATTTATGATCACCAATGTCTTACAAAATATATGTGAATGTAATAGTTGTCTTCGAGTGCTTAAACTTTATTTATTTATTTTAGTGTTTGAAAAGACCTTGAATCTAATTGTTTTATAAAATACCTAATTATAAATTATTCATACATTGGGTTTCGAATAAAGTTAGGGATGGATTTAAACTAGAATCCGACTTAAAAGATTGTTATCAAATGGATTTATAAGTGGATTAAATTAAAATTTTGGATCATAAGAGTTGTGTTGAATATTCTCTCTACACTATTTTAAGAACTGCAATAAAAAAGGATAAAAGAAAATTCATTTTCAAAATATTAAAAAATTGATTTGGTTTAGAATTAGAATTTAACAATTTAGGTACAAATTATATCAACTCACTCTACATGCACTCAAATCCCTAAACTGAAGGATGAAACAGGTTAGACTTTTTACTTCGAACAGCCCAAACGCTACTCAATTATACCCTAACAAAATTTTGAATCTATCCACTATAAATACAATTCAGCATGTTTAGTCATGTTTTCCCTAGTTCACATTATGTTTTTTATAAAGAATGAAATAAATTTGATAAGTTTGATGAGCCAAATGAGTCATGGATTGAAAAATATGGATAAAAAATATTAAATCTATTTTACTTAATGTTATTTTTTAAAAATTTATGTAAGTATGTATAAATTAAAAACATAAACATACGGATGTAATGGGCTAGATCAAGCCGTAAAATACACTGTTCCAGGATATTTAATATAACGGATAAATAACTGAGTTTCTTAAATATACTAAAAGAGGATTCAATTTTTTGATCGTGATTGAAAAAGACTTTATTGCAAGAAATAAAACCTAAATATTAGTCTTATATAGCTTTTAATTACGGGATACTTTGTTATAGAGAAAAATTATTTATTTTATTTTATTTTGAAGTGTATTTACATGTACATACCTTTTTTTTGTATCACATAAAAATTCAATTATTAATATTCATATAGTAGAATTAAATTATTGTAGAATCTGAACATTTTCTACATATATGTAACATGACTTTCAATATTTGTTTAGTATTGTTGTTTTAAATTTTGGTTTCGATACCAATTATTACATCGAACACTTATTATTAAACTAAAAATTATAGTTGATAATTAAGAGTAATTCTTTTTATATAAGAGCATACCAGTTCAAACACCAGGTTCGAGTGTGACTTATTCAATTGACAATTGATGTACCTTGTAATAAAAAAGGATTTACATTGTATTTTTATACTGACTCATTTGTTATCAAAGACTATATGTAGTTTTCAATCAACTGATTGAGTTTTATTAGGTTGACCATTTCTACAAGATACAAATTAATATTTATATGGACCTTAGTCACTCCTAGCTAAAATTGGATACTATTTGGATTGCGACCTCTCATGGCTAAACACAAAGTATTATTTGGAACTCAACCAGTTCTAGCAAACATGAGTATTCTTTAGAATGTAACCACTCTTAGTTAAACACAAAGTATTATTTGGAACTCAACCACTTTGGCTAACGTGAGTATTATTTGGAATTCGCCACTCCTAGCTGAACATAGAGTATTATTTGGTACTCAGCCACTCTTGACTAACACGAGTATTCTTTAGAACATAGTTACTACTAGCTAAAATCTAGAGGTTTAAAAAGGATGTGATATAAGAAATCATAAGTTCACTCACTAGAAAGAGGAGTAGTGTCTTATGATGTTATCACTCTTCTAAATTGCTAATAATATCAACAATATTCTTTCTCACAACTACAAGGTTTGGAACCTTTAAATCTTATACATGTTCTTGAAGTAAGACTTTCGTCATTGTTGTTAGTCTCCTTTCTTCAAAAGAATATTCTATATATAAAGCTTGAGAAGAAAAAATTCGTTGTCATCTTTTGTAGCTGGTGTGATGTTCTTCTCGTGCCACTGCTTCTTCTTGCATCTAAGCATGCTTTAAGACTTAAAAATAGAATATCGACACTTGACTTAACATTGGATGAATGTGACTTCTTTGACAATACTTCTAGAGCATGATAGAGCTTTACTGGTCTGAGTAGATGGCTTCTTTCCACCTCCTAAGGAAATCGCAAGACCTACCATAACTGTTTGACTTTGTAATGTTGACATCTTACCCTTTTTATATATATTATGAAATGTATACTATATTATAAAATGGAAAAATGAACCAAAATAAATAAAAGATATGAAAATGAAAATATTATCTCTATTTTTCAAATGAGAACAACAGTAAAGAGTTAAATATATACAAAAACTCATTCTAGGTCTAAATAAAGAAAGAGAAAACTAATAAAAATATTACAATCTGATTTTGTCTTAAAGACAAAATAACATAATTGATGACAATTTGATTTTGTCATAAATACAAATAACATATTAGTTTCTTTTTATAAGTCTTGTAAACATAACTTCTGAAAATAGAAAGTTGTTTACACAAAGCATCTTTAACACATTTTTTAAGAAATATTTGATGTTGCAAAGCATTGTGAAAGCTTATTGAAAGAATAAAAAAACATGCATTTCGTTTGATGATCTACATTAGATGTTTTGCTTATATGCATAAAATTATATTATATACTTAGTTGTTGTAAACAATCACAACCAAACAGATAGTCTCTTGAATTTGGATTTATCATATCAACATAGAAAAAATAGTTTTGTTAGGTAAGAGATATCTATAAATATTAAAATATAAAAATAAATTAATTTTGACATATGAAATAATTTTAATTTATTATTTTTCACAATTTTGTAGTAATAATAATATATTTGAATTCAACGAGGAAAAGCACATTTTTTTGTGAACCTCTCATGTTTCTTTTCTATTTTATTTTGGCCCAAGCATCTCTGCGCTTGTCATTGGATGGTCAGGTTTGCGTTTGGAGTTTGGACCATGACTCTGACTAAAAGCTTAATTTTGGGTCACGACTTTGATCCTTAACGATGATGGGTCATACTTAAAGCTGGTCATGGGTATGCGACACAGACCCCAAATCTGAACCCTCTAGGCCTTTTCAGTACAATAGATTATCTACATTCGTTTCAGTGATTATAATATATATATAAATTTTAAAACAAATATTAACTTATATATAATTTTTTTTGGTGAAAGCTCTTATAATTTTTAATTTTTTTTAATAGATTGTTACCAATGCAATATAGTCCCTCTCACCTATAATAATTATTTCCGTCCTAATTCAGTTACACAAATAAAAAATAATAAGTAGATGTAAGAGAATAATACTTTAAATGAAATTATATTAATATTATAAAGTTAAAATAAACTTCTTAAAGATATGAGTAAAAAATAACTAAAATTCTATTAACATGGAGACTTATTTTCGTACACGATACTTATTATAATATGACCAAGGATAAACGTTTGTACATTAACACATTAAAAGATATATTCTTTAAACCTCGAATTGATCGTAAATTATATTTACCGGGCACTTTCTCTAAACTCAATTGTAAGTAACAAAAGTATTCGCAAAATTCAATCAAATTTTAACTAAATTCTCCTTATTTAATAATACCATACAAAAATATTATTTTATGTGGTTTAGAGATTTTTAATTAGTTGAGATTGTTTTCTAATAAGTTCCTTATTCTTAATATCAAGTTCAAGTGAAACACACTTTTATAAAACATAAATAAATGTGATTAATATAATTAAATTATATTAATTCATATTCTTACTTAAATGAAGAAAAATAGTTATTCTTTTTTCGAATAAGTAGGGGAGAGAGTAGAAGGCAACACATAATGTTACATAACATTTATTTTAGCAGGAATAACTTTTAGATGGATCGAGAACTTTCACCAGCTGTATTTTAAAATCCATCAGACCCTAATTTCTTGATTGAATTTTCATTAATGAAGAAAAAAAAAATGTCAGTTGGTATCCATTTTCATTTTGTAAAATTTATTATGAAGAATCCCTGATGAAAAAAAATATCCATAACACAAAAGATCAGTTCACTATATATATAAAAGAGATTAAAAATAAAAAGTAATTGTAACGTACACCACTGTAACATTAATACATTTAAAACTCTAGTTAAAATTAGGCTAAATTATAATTTTAGTCTTCCTCCCTTTCAAGATAGGACTTTGATCTCCGAATTACACTATAAGAAAAAAGTTATTATTTAGACACCAATATTTAGCTACTAAATGAAATAATTAATAATTGTGACTAAAATAGTCACTAAATTAGATTTTAGTTTTTGGTTGCTAAATAAGTACAAAATAGAAGTAATGATTGAATTTAGTGACCAATTAAGTCAAAATAATTGGTATCTAACATTAGATACTAAGGTTTTAGTGACCTATGCCATTAGATTCTAAATTGGTATCTAATTTAATTTAGAATCTAATGACATAGGTCACTAAAACCTTGGTATGTAATGTTAGGTACCAATTATTTGACTTAATTGGTCACTAAATTCAATCATTATTTCTATTATTTAGAAACCAAACTCTAATTTAGTGACTTTTAGTCACAGTTAATAATCATTTTATTTAGTAGCTAAAAATTAGTATCTAAATAATCTTTTTCTTGTAGTGTTAGGCCTTTTACCATTTTAGTCTTCAAATTATAAAAAAAATCTCAATTTTAGTTCAATTCTCAATTTCGTAGGCGGTATATCTTTTTTTAGATATTTTAATTAATTAAAAATTTTCTCAACATCATTTTAAATAAACGTGTTTAGTTTAATATTCAACTAGACTAAAATAAAATATATAAAATTAAATCTTAGACTACAGTCATGGATTTCTCTAAAAAAAATTAATCGAAAAAATACACAAATCAAGAACTAAAATGACACTAAACTTGTATTTTTATCTTTAAAAATATAAAGCCTCACTCCACTGCCACCTTAAATACTCCAAAAATTTCTTAAAATGAATTTTTCTTTTTCTAAATTAACCTCACTGGAAACTTTTCGAACTCAACATTGAAGTCATCAACTCTACAATATCAATTAAGGAATAAGAGATATATTTAAGTGTTTACAGTTTAGTTTCTATTTTCTTAATTTCCCATTGCAGACGCATATATTTGATGTGACCATATCCAGATTTTGATGTCACCAAAAATCCCAGGAAGGGGCCATGGTGCCTTCAAAGTCCCTTCAAAGACCTTAATACCTAAGCAAAAGTCCCTTATTTTTGCAATATGATCTGACACATTTCATATATATATATATATAATTAGCATATATTCTGGATACATATGTGAATTACTCTAAAGTTATAAAGTCAAATAACTTATACACCGAAAAATATTAATTCAAATAAAATTTCACTCTAAAATATAAATCCAAAAAATAATACTTAAATATAAGTTGAAATAAGTACTCAAAGCATGAATCCGAATAAATTTAATCTCTTTAAAACAATTTTAATAAACAATTAATCTAAAAAGAAACACATAATTTGATAATATCCTACTCTAAAAGAATATAATATGTTAACTTATAAGTGTACGTAGATTTAAATTTAATATAATTTTACTTTTCAAGAGTATAGATACCCACCAATTCTATAACACCTGTCCTAACCGTTTATGGGTAGCCAATAATATATTCATTATCTATCCTTAATCCATTTTAAGGATAATTATGCGGATTTATTACGTTAACAGAGTTGAAGTTGTTAACTGTATGGAGAAATATGTTAACTGAAAATGATAATAATATGTAAATAGTTAGTTTGGGGTCCTTAACGTAGTCTGGCACATTGGACATATGAGTTTGACTCGTGTTGTGGCGCGTGAGATGCAAGGATAAATGTTTCCATGCAAAAAGAAAGAGGAGTGGGGAAGGGAACAGACCTGACCAAGAAAAGGTTCACTCGGTCGGGACACACTAAAGCACAAATGGACACCTTTTCTTTTTTTCAACCCAATATAAAAAAACTAGCATTGCATCACATTATTTCTTTACCATAATCTATCATTCATTCACCAATAAACTACTCTTATATTTTATAATAGAATCATAATTAAAGTTAGCTTTGCCCATTCCACACCAAATTGCTACTACCATCTATCTCTCTATGGCTAGGCTGGTTAGCACAACATGACATATCAGACTCAACACTTAGCTTTTTTCATGCACAAGAGGGGAGAGAGGCACTAACAATATCTCTTTTTTCTAAGCACACTACTTACAGAGCATCAAAAAGAAGCTTATGGGTTAAGAAACATCGCCTTCTCAAAATCCTGAAAAGCAATAAAACAAAAAGAGTACTATCGGGGGAAATGAACAACAAACTAAAATTATATATAAATACTCAAAAGCACCTCCTTTATTTTTGCTTCTCATTACCTCTTCTCCCAAACCCTTCCCTCTCTTCTTTCTTTCTTTTGCTTTCTCTCTTTTCCTTTCTCTCTTCTATGCTCAGCTCTCTCTCTAACTGTTTCATGTGATTCTCTCCACTATATTGCCTCCCAAAAAATTAAACCATCCACCTTTACAAAAGAGAAAGCTCCAAGAAGAACCATGGTTTATACTTCCATCCCAGCATATATTGATCCAGCCAACTGGCAGCAACAGGTAAAAAAATTGAAGCCTTCTTCAATTTGCTTCTTTCTCATTTAATTTCTCAGTTCAAAAGGCAAAATTCAAAAGATACATATTCTTCCTACACTTTTGTTTATACCCTTCTCCTGAATATACCACATATTTGATTTCTTTGCTCCTTCAACTTTATGTTACTGCAGCAGCCAAATCATCAGCAGCAACCCAACAACACTGCTGTCACCTCCCACCTTATTCTTCCACCACCAATACAACCGCCGCCGCCGCCGCCGTCACAGCCCCATGGACTCGGTGGAAGTGCCACCGCCGGGTCCATCAGGCCAGGTTCCATGGCGGATAGGGCCAGGATGGCCAACATACCCATGCAGGAAGCTCCACAGAAGTGTCCGAGATGTGAATCCACCAACACAAAGTTTTGCTACTTCAACAACTACAGCCTCTCTCAGCCCCGCCACTTCTGCAAGGCTTGCAGAAGGTACTGGACACGTGGCGGAGCCTTGAGGAACGTCCCTGTTGGCGGCGGCTGCCGGAGGAACAAGAGGAGCAGAGGAAGCTCCGGCAGCAGCGCCAGGTCCCCGCCAAACTCTGATCGCCAAACTGCGAGTGCCGGCTCTGCTTCCACCACCAGTGGCTCCTCTTCTGCTGACATGGTGGCAGGCCTTGGAGGCACCGGAGTGCCTCCGTCTCTTAGATTCATGGCTCCATTGCATCATCTTGGCGATCACCACCTTGGTGGTGGTGGTGGAGGAGAAATAGGGTTAAACTATGGCTTGAACTATGGCGCAATTTCAGGCCCAATGGGAGGAATAGGGGACTTGAATTTCCATATAGGAAGCGCTTTGAATGGTGGTGGTGCTGGTTCAGTGTTGTCTGGTTTGGACCAATGGAGGATGCCACAAACTCACCAATTTCCCTTCTTGTCTGGTTTGGAAGCTTCTTCATCACATGGGTTGTACCCATTTGATGGTGCTAGTGGTGGTGATGGCTATGGTGGCACTCCCATTAAGGTTTCAACTTCTGGGGTGATGTCTCAGTTTGCTTCTGTGAAAATGGAAGATAATCATCAGGAACTTGGTTTGCCTAGACAGTTCTTGGGAGTCAACAATAACCCTAATACAAATGAGCAATATTGGAGTGGTGGTGGTGCTGGTGCTGGTGCTGGTGCCACTTCTGCTTGGACTGATCTTTCTGCTTTTAGCTCCTCTTCCACTACTAGTAACCCACTATAGAATTTTCTGCACTCTTGTGAAGTTTCTGGCTTTTGGTTCTTCTGTTTCCTTTCACAAAGTTTCAACCAATTCCGTTACAATCACCCCCATGTGAAAAGCTTCGAGGATGGTTAAGTACTTTGCTTTCTTTTAAGATCAAATCAAAACCCTAGGGATGCTAGTTTTTCTATTTTCCCCCACTTTTAATCTTCATATGTTGTTATTTCTTCTTCCTTTCTCTCTCTTTCTTAGGTTTAGGTTGTTTTGTATGGGAAGGTTTTACTATATATGGTGAAATTACGAGTTCAAGAGAATGAATATTGCAGTCCATAATCAATGATGTCTGATCATTGGTCACCAGTATCATTTGATTGCCTCGTACATCTATCGAAAATATGATCCTTTTTCTAACGGTGAAGAGTGCTGAATTAAGTAAATGTTTCATCTTCACTTAATTAACGATTTGGAGGAAAATTTGCTGCAGTGATAATAGAAAATTCACCCCCAAATCGTGCATTCAGAATGATTCATCTCTGTGCGTTTACATGAATCAAATTTTGGCCAATCATTTTAACTAAAGAAAATCATGAATCCTTTGATGGTTACATAGTTAAGTTGAGCTCATTTGTACTGTTCTTAAGACATTCTGGATATTCCTAGTAAATGGATAGTAAAGCAAGAGTGTGGTGGTCAAAGAAGAATTAATAAACATAGGTTGTCTTTCTCATAGTATACATTCCTCATATATGTTTTGTAGTGAAAAAGTGTGATTTTCTTCCTTTAAAAATTAGATTTTCAGTTATTTTTTTTCCTTTTAGAAAGTTCTTTGTAACGACTACAGGAACTTTTCCTTGATGTTAATACCATTATCCCTTTTAATATAATTCTCTAAAAAGATTTATCTTGCAACTTAGTGTGGTTATTTTATTTATATTGTAAAACAACCTTTCTCCCCCTCTCGTTTTGTTTGGTTTAATTTTTGGCTCTCTTCAAACGCTTTTCTCATCATCCAAGATAATACCAACTTTGAATGCTTTTATTTTGTTTGACGGATTCACTTTTCACACAGCTAAACCTTAGATCAATGAACATAAACAAAGCTTCTAAGCACAAAAGTTTAATGTTTAAGTACTATATATTAAGCCTTTTATTCTATTTATCGAGTTGTATTATTGTCACCCCTTTAAGAGCATCACTTACCAGTGTTTACTGTGACTTAAGCATTTGAAAAGAATCCAATCTAAAAGACCAGTTTATGAGTGTTAGATCTCATAAATTATTACAATGAACTTCTTATCTTCATGTGAGACAGCAAGAACTTCATAAACCATTGCAAAGTAAGGTACTTACATTGTGAAATAATGTACATGGCATGCATATATGACAATTTGCACGTTTCTTTTCTCTACCATATTTGGAGTGTGAACGAAGGATTTAAATAGTAAATTGGTTTGAATAGTAAACCTATATATCCTCTTGTTCAACAACCATAGAAACAATTTCAATTAGGCCTTGCGTGGTTATAAGGTTTACTTGAGAGTTAATTATACTCATGCAATTATTTGACCAACCTTGAAGAACTATTCAGAGACCCCATGTTTGGGACAAACTCTAACGACTTCCTAAAAACTCAAAAGGTGGTGCTTGTCATATTGTTTGTAATGTGATCCCAATTTGGAATTTTCTATTCCACTCATGAACAGGGATAAATATTCTAGGGCAGTTCCTATTCTCCAAAACCCAGACATTATTCTAATTCCTTCTATTTCTTTTACAAAATGTATCTGATTGTGATGTCTCGTCTTGCGCAGACTTACCTAGGAATGGCTTCACCGAACAAAGACGAAGTTTTAGGGTTTTTGTTCTTCTTTTTGGGAAATGGTTTTGATGTTTCATCTTGCGCAGCCAAAGCTAGGTAGACCTAACCTGAGTGAAGAAATTTAGTACTTCAAGAAATTGCAGCGGCTATATTATTCATGAATGATTAAATATATTTTCCCAATGGAGATTCAAATCTGAGGATCCAAATTTATGTATAAAAATTTGAGCTATATCCACTTTACAACTGAAGAAATATTATTTGATTATGATATAATATTTTATAAAAAAAAAACAGTTGTAAGCTAGAAGTATTTTTATTTTTTTTCATAAAAACTTGAATACTATAACATAAACAAATCCTCCTTGAGTTTAGTGACTTCCAACCCTCCACAGAGAATCTGTTAGTTGTTATATGATTTAAAAAATGATAATATTTTTGCATGTGAGTGTCCTTTTCTAAATTATTGATTTGTCCAATGACAAACGTTGTGTGAGGAGATAGAGATAGAGAGAGAAAGAATGATTTTGTGATAATATGTAAGAATGTACTTGATGTTAAGAGAAGAGAATGGACTGTGTAAAGTGTAAACTTTGGCTAATTATTTAGCGGTTTTGGTGGCAGAGACGCGGAGAAAGAGCATCAAAAGACGACAAAATGGCCACACAGAAACCTTAAGATCATAGTATTCTTCGAGATTAGCTTCACCACCAATCACCATGTTTATGATGGCATTTTAGGTATGTCAAAAATCTTGAGCTTCGGTTAAACCTATCAGTACTGTTAAATTTCACCTGTCATACCTTCCACCGAATATATTCCCACTAATTTCACCAAACAAAAACTACAGAGTAAATTTTTAATCAGAACATGTTTTCTTAATGCATTCACACACATTTAAAGACATTGATGTAATGTTTAGGTTTTTTTCATCTAGGTCTTGTTTAGTTTGTCTCTCAAAAGTCTTTCGAATATTATGTTTAATTCAAGCATCTAAAAAAAAAAACTTTTTTTATTGGATTATGAAGAAGATTTATAATGAAAGTGAGACATTTACAGAATCAATAAATACTTACTGATTTCCTAACAAGGGTTTTTAAATACATCCATTATTTTGATCTTAAATTTTTTTAACAATATGTAGTATGAATGAATAAGTTTATTAAAAGAATACTATATTATTCAATGGCATTTGAAAAAAGAAGAATTGAACTTCATGCATCATTCCCCAAATATAGTAACCCAAAACATAGAGCAGTAAGTAAGCAACATAAACATAAGGTTGTAAAAGAATGTTTGTCTCTGTCCCACGAACTAGCAGAGTCAAAAAGTGCAAAGATTTTAGCAATCTCTAATTTGATGCGTTGTTATTACCACAGAGTCACAAACTCAGCGACACAAGCTGCTACATGCTAATACAATGTCTGGAAAATCTGACCAAATCGCAGATTGTGACGCGCTAAACGCGTGGTAGTACATCAGGATTAACCAAAGAAAAAAAATTGTTTTAATCATTGTTTTACAACTATAGTGTTGACCTCGTCTTCATATTTTTATTATTAGAAAATTTCTCCCAGTTGCTTTAAAAAGAGACTACAAATTCACGTAACCTTTTAAATCTCAACGAATTTTGTTATCAACATATTGCCAAAAATAGAAAAACATGCCACCAACAAGCAACAAATCTTACTTATTACAGTTTTCAGAAAATAAAGAGTGAATAATAAATTTATTCTTAAACCTAATCTTAATTATTAGTTTCAATAAAGTCAATATATGTTGAGTGTTTGTATGTTTTATATAAAATTAGTAGAATCATTCTAAATATATTTTTAAAATATTTATTTTAAAGTTGATAATTTTAATTATATAGCAACTCATAATTAATTGACACTTAGTACAAAGGCACATCAAATGAACAAAGGTTTTTCCATCAACTAGCATAACACTCTATTTTTCTAATTTTTAGTTTTTTTAAAGTTTATTTTTCTTTATTTTATTTTTTATTTTACAATATATAATTAATAAAATTAAGTAATTTTCTTTATCTCTTTTTTGTGAAGTATGAGCCAGAGATCGAATTATAGGTATTTATTAAGGGACTTAAATATCAAATTATTTGTGCCAACCTTATTTGATATCAAGTGATTGAATTTGTCAGTACGTACAACATTTGATGACAAAGAAAATTTTAATCATTATCCTCAATGTATCAAATATACGAATACAATCTACCAAAAAATGTTGGTACTAGTAGTTCAATATTTGTATCCACTAACCAAGAATCAAAATTTGATCATTGATTCGAATATAATGGTCCTACATTACTTATATCAAAATATGCTGAACAATAGAAAGGAAACTATTGGGTTTCAAATAATCCCCGCATATCTCCTTGTTACACAAAAAGCTTCAAATGACTCTTTGTTAAAGAAAAGAGAATTTTGTCGCTTAAAATAGTTGTACTCAATTCAAATAAAATGTCCTCTATAAAGGGATTATAGTCTTCTAAAAAAAAAGAAATCAATCAAAATAATAAATTAATACTTTATAAAATGTGTAACTATAAATCATCCCAACATGAATTTCAACATTCCAACAAAACAAAAGTTATTAAAAATTCTTTTAGCTAGAAAAAAAAATAAAAACCATTCTAAACAAGAATCAACGGGTCATTGATAAAAGCGAAAGTGATTTCAATATATATATATATATATATTAAATAAGGTTTTGTGCTTAAAATATGTAGATGAAGGCCATTTTTAAGAAAGAAAATCTATTAAAAAAGAACAATAAATAACAACAACCTACCCATCTATAAAACTAAGAAAAATACCTTCTTTTATCAATAACATACTTATGAGAAACAATTAAGAAGATTCTAACAGCATTTACAATTCAAGAATTTTACAGAAAAAAAACTACCTTTCTTTATTTTAAATGAGTTTTATATTATAATGTCACTCTTAAATAATTGATATTATAGTTTCATAAATGTTATTGAAATAATAAAATGCTATAAAGATTCACTTTCATAGAGTTTTACCTACACTTTAACTATTTATAATTTAAAATAAACAATTTAATTATTAAAATATCATATTTTATCATTACGACTCAAAATTTTATATACAATTTATTTTTTAATTCCAATAACCCTCATATTATTTAACATTTGAAAATAAATTATTTTATAGATGTTGGGTCTTGAACTTACTCTAAATATGCTAAGATTTGAAAAGCTAAAATATTTTCCTTAAAGAAGAGGACAAGGGACTGTTTGTCAGACTGTAAGTTGGACCGTATGAGAGAGAGAGAGAGAGAGGCAGTTAGTGAATCTGGTTGCACGCCCTTCCATGCAGGCACAGCATTGTTTGATTCATTGTTAACGAGGAGAAGATAGATGCATACTGCATGCGAACCTGCTCCTCTCTTCTTTTCTTTTCTTTTAATATTGCATGCATCCTTCCTCCTCTAACACCACCTGCTTCACATCACATCATATCTAACTGCCTCTTATTTTCTTTCTTTCTTTTCTATTTTTATTTACACTTTTTATTACAATATATTTTGATAAGCAAAGTACCAAAATAGACCTGTACCAGCTTTGTTAAGGAAGTAAAACTTTTTATTATTCATGTTTAGAATTAAATTTAAATCACAAAAATGAATTGAATAAAAATATTTTTTAGCATATAAATTATAAAATAATATTTCAATTGTGTTTATGATTAATTAAATAATTTAGCAATTTTATTACAATGAATAAGATTCATACGAATTAAAAAAGTTTGTAAATATTAAAATATATATTGATAAACATTAGAAGGCTAATAAGTATTTATACTAAAATATGGTATAAAGTCAAGTGATGCTACTATTAAAGTTACAGATTAATTTAAGATTTAAAATTTTATTTTATTTTAATTTGATTTAATAAAATATTTGAATGTTTTTAATTGAAATTGTGTAGTTTATGTTTTTTTTAATAAAAGAGTCGTGATAGAAATCATTGTTAATTTTAATATTTGAATTAGGTTGATAACCTAAAACCTACTAATCATCTTTTATCATATGAAAAAATATTATTAAGAAAATAAAAAAGTAAATAATAAAAAGTATTGAATTATATATATATATATATATATATATATATATATATATATATATATATATAATGACCCTGCACCTCAGTACTTTTTTTTTCTCTCTTTCTCTTTTTCTCTCTCTTCCTCTCCGAAGCTCTCTTTTCTTTCTAATTTTCTCCCTCCATATATCATCTGTTTTAGAATCTGATCACACCCTGCAGTATCTGAGGAGTTAAGGATCATTTCTAACCGATCAGAATTTCAAACAGAGTAAGTCCATATTTGCTCTAAAGATCCCTTAATCTCTGTTTTTCCTTAGGCTTTTGTCATCAATCTTAGTAGGGACAGTTGAGAAAAGTATTTCTCTCAACTTAATTAAGATTATACTGAAATTTGGTTTTGTTCTGATGACTTGTTCTAGATCCCTAAAGATTGGGTTAGTGCCAC
>Ga0209700_105948_pt1 | contig 19749 bp, 7 predicted proteins | sample SiratroredBW_FD_187528 | JGI IMG/M metagenome (GOLD analysis project Ga0209700, IMG submission 187528) | Root nodule microbial communities of legume samples collected from California, USA - Siratro red BW (SPAdes) (version 2) | ecosystem: Host-associated > Plants > Roots > Nodule | place: USA...
ATTTATTATTTTTATTTTTATTCTTAATTTTTGTGCTATTTTTAATTTTTTTTGTTCAATTTTAATTTCAATTTTGTTTTTTTTTTTTTTTTTTTTAATTTAAATTTAAAATAATCAGTCACGTGTTTTAATAAATGTGGTTTATCGGTAGAATTAATAATACTCTTTATTATTTTAATTATAACAAAAACAATTATTTTTCCCACTTGGATTTTTAATTTGATATATTTGAAAAATTCAGAGTGACAACACATCTTGACCTCTGCAAATGTTGAAGTGTGATTCCCTGCTATATTAACATATGGTCACCTTCCATATTTTGCTTCTTCTCATAGGCTTTTGAATCTGTCTCAAATGAAAAAAAATAATATAATAATTCAAATGATAGTTCTACCCCAAAATTCTTTACATTATCATTTGACAAAGCTTAATCAACCAAGGTATCAAAGTAACAAACTTCTACAAAAAAAATTAAGAAGAAAAATGATTCTAAAAAATAAAGCTATTTTATATTCTATATTAAAAATTTATAATTATATAACTTTTTTTTACAAATTAACTTTATCAGAATTCATTTTTTATTTTGAAATATCAAGAAACCTATCTCTTGTATACAAAGCATATGCATATATGTGATTAAAGTATTTTAGTTAATCGATTAAGCTGTTGACTTTCTTTCATTGAAGGTGTATCCATTGGAACTTAGTAAAAAAAAAAACCAATGAAACAATCAAATAACATAACCCATTACGCTTTATTAAAAAAATAATAATTTAAGTTTGGCAGATATATCATGATGCCATCATACTAAGAACAAATCAGCAATTTTTTCGGCGACTTTGTATCATACAGTGCATTAAACACATGGACATGATAATGTTTTGTATTTATTAACTTCATCACATCATTACCAAAACCAGTCACTAACTTCCATCCTATCATATCAACAAAATCCTGACTCGTTATTGTTTTATTAGTTATAAGTTGTTATTTACAGTGACAACTCTTTTATATAATAGCTTATTTTAATTTTATATTTTATCATTAAATATTTACTGAACATATATAAGTGATATAACAACAATCCCATAATAATAATAATAATAATAATAATAATAATAATAATAATAATAATAATAATTTAATATTAGAATTTTGTGTTTAAGACTTAATCAATTACAAAAACTAGTTCAAAATGCAAAATTTATCTCTCATCTATACATACTATATATATTGTTGATATTGGATCACGATCATAGTTTTTTTTTTTTTTTTTTCTTATTTCTTGAAGTGGCTCCACCAGTCTTCGATACACGAAATTTAATTTTGATACGATCATACTTTGCATGAATTGTGAGAATACATCCACTAGCATATTTCCAAAAAAGTTCACTGCTATTTTCTCTGTCTTTGTTCTTTAATACTTGTATTTTTGCACCGAGTTGTATCTGTCCACTCTTACTCTTTCCTTTATTTATCTATAATTCGTTAATGGTATGAATTATTTTTTTTCTTCTATCTATGATAGTTAATAATATTATAGATTCAGTTTTGTAACTGATTTTTTTTACACAACTTTTTACCGTTATTTATTTATTTTTTATATAGTGTTACTATGTCATTTTTATCTTCATTAACGAATTTCACTTTGTTTTTTTAAGAGTTTTTCTTCATCTTAAAAGATTAGTTGGGTCAAACACATGAGAATTTTTTTAAAACTAACGGTTTAATTTGTGTATATGAAGGAAATAAATTAATAGTTAAAAAATTTGACAATTTTATTATACTATAATATTTTTATTTAAAATAATTCATAAAAAAATAATAAATAAAATATACATATATAAAAATATTAGAAATCAATTAAAATAATTTATAATAATTTTTCATATTTAAACAATAATTATGCAGGCTTCAAATTTTAGAAAACTAGATAGAAGCGTGGTGTGCAAATTCCCATAATAAAAGTCGAAGAGTTGTCAGTGATAAAAGAAAGGAAATGTTACTGTTGTATTATGTGTGTATAACACTTTCATCATCGTTATGCTTTTCTCAATTCTGATAATCTCCCCTTTCAAAATTTCTTTTTGCACATAACCACATAACTTTGCTTTTCAAATTTCTTTTCTTTTCTCCTATCCTCCCCACTTCAACACATCATAAAAATAAGATTTTTTTTTTCTTTTCTTTTACTAAACATGCACATCTTTATGGCATTTCTTTCACGCGCTGTATTGTTTTTTAAGGATGGTTGAGATTTTGTTTATTAAGATTTAAAATTTTAGAAGTTTATAGAGAATATAAAAAAATAAAACACCAGTAGTTTATTATTAGTAAAGTTTTATTAACAATTGTAAAGTGGTTAAATGTAAAAAAGACAAACAAAATTTGTAATTTTCATAAATTTCAATGGCTTGACAATGAGACAACAATGGCAGTGATGATGGATGACTCGAAGATCTTTAGGTGAAGGGTGATGTTGTGCTGGACCAAACTGGGATGTTGACATCATAGTTATGCCAGTATCTGTTTGCGTTGACGCCTATGGATTTGGCTGTGATTTTAGTTTTGAAAGATAAGAGAAAAAGATATACATCAAATTTTCATGTCTAGCATTTTCTGTTTTGTAGTTTTTCCAGAGTGAGAGCTATACACGACGTGGGAACACTTTTTATGTTAATTATTTTTATAAACGTGTGAATTTTTCATCTTAACTATCAAATCATTGGATATTTATTTATTATTCTTGATATAACTATTATATTTTTCGTAATATCTATATATATTAGTTATCATATAAATTAAAATAAATCCTTATAAATAGGATATTTATCATTCATTTACTTGACTCAAAGTGACGTTAATATTTAAGTTATTATCAACATGCGAAAATTATTTAGAAATACGGTTCAATTAGTTCATTGGTAAATTAGTAGTGGTTTTGAAAAAGATTAGTAGAGTGAGTTTCTTTTTTTTATCATTTACTATTGAATATTTTACTTTGATTTTAAATAAAATTAATTTATAGTATATAAGTAAGTGTATAACTTACTGTATAAGTTGGTTTTGTTTTTTAAAGTTGAGTTAAGTTTAAACTTTAATTTTTAAATGGAATTAGAGTTGTTAATAACTTATCTTGACAAGGTTTTATGGAGTTATCATGTCATCTACTATTGAGCCACTTTCAAATCACCTATAAATGTTTATCACAAAAACCTATCTCTGAATAGAAAGTATTGGAGATCTTACATCTATTAAAGATAAGATCAATTCATAATATATAAGCTAAAACAAACCTTATATTTTAATTTGATTTTACAAGAATAAGTTAGATTTAAAGTGTAATTCTTAAAATAAGTAGAACAACACTGTTTGTTTTTTTTAATTTATCGAAAATATTCATAAAAATCTATGTCACAATAACAATCTCTTGAAAATTAAGTTCAAATTTCTTTACATCTAAGAATTTTTTAACTTTTTCTCTGTTAACTTTATAGAAGACTATTTATCTTATTTGTGCTATTAAATGAATCAATATAAAAATAACTGAGTATTTCTTTTTTTAATTTTACTAAAATTATATATTATTAAATATGCACTAATTTAATTAAGATAAATTTTCAAATTTAGTTTTTGAAAATATATTTAATATATTATATGTAAAGTGTAAAAATGTTGAATGATTGCGTTTAATTAGAAAATATTGGAAAACAAACAAAATTAAACATAATTTAACTTTCATTTCTTATATATTACATTTTTTTCCAAAAATCACAACATTAATGAATTACTTTTAAAAAAAATATGTCTTAGATGTTATGTATTTCAAAGTTATGTAGATATTAAAAATAATAACTATGTATGTACGTAAATTGTTATGGTTTTATGATTTTATAAAACGATGAGAACTTCATAAATAAGATAAAAACTCACATAATATAATTATTGTCAATTATTCATGATCAATAAAAGAGAACAATGCTAATACTTATCAATATATATATATATATATATATATATATATATATATATATATATATATAGAGAGAGAGAGAGAGAGAGAGAGAGAGACAATTTTGATTCTATTTTAAAATATCTTATTGAGTTTTAATCTTAAAGTTCACAAAAGCTACAATTAACTAATTTGATAAGTGTTCATTTAGATATTAGTTTACAATGTTGGATTGTTTTATTTTTATGGGTTAATTTACAAAACAAAACAAAATAAAATAAACTTACAGACAAACGGTCATGGTAGCCTTATTCTTAAAAGTTTATCACAAACAAAACAAAACAAACTTCTCCAGAACAAGTAATTTATTTGGAGGGATAACATAAATAATGTTAATCATTGATGCAATAAATAGTTATGAATATCACGTGTACACACACAACAATTCGTGAACTTTGAGGAATATTGGACCGATCTTTGGTATGCCACAAATTAGTAGATACACAACAAGGCCAATGACCTAAACTAACTAGCTTTCTCAAACTTTTTTTATTTCGTCTTATACCACCCTTTTTGAATATTTACAAAGGATTCTTTAATGATTTTAATAACATTACGCTTATATCCTTAATATATTGTATAAAAAAACAGAAAGAATAGCTGTGTAATTTACTGAAATAGGTATGTCTCTCAATTTACTGAAAGAAACCCTACTATTTACTAATTCTATCTGACTTGGTTGGTTTCCTGATGTAGGTATGAAAGAAAAATTCAACTTTACCATTAACATAATTTTCGCATGCTCAAAATAGGTATATGGGTGTGAACTGTATGAAACGTTACAAAATCAAAAACGTAGTTGAAATTATTATTTTTGATTGGTGTATGTCTTTCTAAAATTTTACAAAACATTGTTTTTACTATCTAACATTTATTTAAATAATATTTATTCTAGGGTAATATTAAGGAAGAGTGACAATAGATTCACAACGTAATTTTATACCACCACCTTATTATCATTTTTATTATTATTTTATTAAATAATTTAATTTATGTTTTAATTAAATATCTTAATGAAATGGAGTTGTTTACTAAAAAAAGGGTGGTTTTCATTCTTTTCCCTTTAAGAATCATGTTTTCATATAGTGTTATGTAGACATGCTTCAGCGTAACTTAAATGAAACTTAAAATAAAGACTATTTTTTTTTTTGTTGGTTTTTTTACATTTTTATTTGGTATATTAAATTTCGAATGTAGTTTTTTTTTTTTTGAAGTTCACTTTATTTTTTCAATTAAAATATCAAATAAGATAATCGATTTAACAAATAAGTCTATTAATTAAATATGCTAAATATGTTAATCTATTTTACGTTTTAGTTAAAATAATTGAAACATTTATAAAAATGATAAAATACAAACTTTAAAAACTTATTATAAAAACATTAAAATATGAAAAAGATAAAAAGTGACATGTAACCTAAAATAAAAATAGGACTTTATGTTAAGTAGTTAGTCGACAGTTTATTATAGTAAAAATAACAATTATTGATTTGAATTTTGAAAAGATGAAAAACATTATTTTATAAATATTTAACAAAAAATTAAGAATATTGAACCCAAACCAATTCACACTAATTGCAAAAACATATATTATATATATTTTTCTTAAAAAAAAAAAAAAACCTCTTGACTCAACGGTATCAAAATTCAAAATACAACGCATAAAGTATTTGGCAAGTAAACAACCCCCAATATGCATATGCTATGATGACTTTGTATAACAAGCCGCATAATTGTAGCAACATTTTCCCCATTGCAAGGTTAACCAACACTAGAGTTGTGGTGGCATTAGTAAACGTGCATTATCCAATATGATTAGACATCATTTATAGCTAATCTTATTTCTTAAATATGTGATTAGATGCATTTAAATAAGCTAAATATTTTGAGAGATTCATAAAAAGAATATATAAATAGTTTGAATATTTTGGATCTTAGGAAATAGTAAATATGCATTGGAATTTTCATAAGAATCCAATGGAATGGAAGAAAGTCCCTATTGAGAAGTGATTGCTGCATCAGTGTAAGCAGAGCAAAGAGAGCAGAAAAGAAGAGAAGAGAGTCATCATCTTGACCTCACACTTCCACTTCCATTCTAACCCACTAAGTTCCGGTTTTAGATTTTGGTTTCTGTCTCAAACTACTGCTACCCTATGCACAAATTAGGCATGTAGCCAAAACGCACCAAAGTGGAATCCTCCAACGACGTCGTTTTACTGCCTTCTCATTTCGGTTTTTGGACACAATTATTTGGTCGTTTCTCCTCGTTGGCATAGAACCAGTACACTACAACCTTGGAAAATGATCCCGTGTTTTTCTCGTACACTCTTTTTAATCCCTCTCTCTCTCTCTCTCTCTCTCTCTCAAGCCCAACACGCAAATTAAATCAGGAGGGTTCAGTAATTTTCCATTATAATTTCAGCTTTCGGAGTTTAACCTCCCCAGATTCTTAGATTCCCAGAGGAAATTTTGTCCCCGCTGTTACTCTTACTTAATTACCCCTTCTTCCTTTTTTCCTTGTCTTTGGTGCTTGGATTCCTAGAAAAACACTAAGAAAACCCAAAAGAAGATGCAGCAGCAGCTGCAGCGCCAAAAGAAAAAGCGAGAAAAAGAGTTTCTCTTTCTCTTTTGAGTCTCTCTCTCTCTCTCTCACACACACACACACACACTCTGTCTGAGCCTATTGCTTTCACTTTGTGAAAGAAAGCGTTGTTTGTTTAACGACATCACCACCTTCGACCCTTCCCTTTCTAACGTTGGTGTTTCCAAGAAGCCAAGCATTCACTTTAGGGAGAAACAAACACTCTCTTTTATATGCTTTCTTCTCATTTCGTTTCTCATGTGCTTGCTTCAACGTTTATTCTTCTCGGCTGTTGTTGATACTCTTTGCCTAGTCCCTTTTTCTTCAACGTTTCTTCATGTCGGACACGGCCAAGGTGCGATTGGTGCGTTGCCCAAAGTGTCAAAATCTTCTCCCCGAACTCGCCGATTACTCTGTTTATCAATGTGGTGGCTGTGGTGCGGTTCTTCGAGGTACCTTTTTTCCCCCTCTCGTGTTGTCACGTTGGTTCTGTTTTCACTTTTTGATTTTGACGTGCTTCCAAGTTTCTTTAATAAAATGAAGACATTCTTGTTAGACTAAATTGTGGTTGAAATTTGCAGTTCTATGTTTTACTTCATTGTTAGTAAACGATCTCGTACTTTCAATCAGTTTTTGTTTGCGTCTTACTTGCGGCAGAGTATAATGATCGTGTATTTTGTGGTGGGAAAGAAATTGGAAACGGGTTAAGCTTTTGGGTTTCTAATTTTAGTTGCGTTTGATTTTAATTTGCAGCGAAGCATAAAGGCTTTGTGAGTGGTAGCTTGTCGGATGATGGGAAGGTTGGAGTTGGAGGAGATTCTGGTAAATCGGAAAGTTCATTGGAGAAAGGCTTAGTGGATCGCAGTGATGCTTCGGACGTTGATGCGAAGTCCAGTAGTGGTCCCTCAAGGGATGAAAATCAGAGGGATGTGGATAAAGTAGATAGCATGGACGAGAAATTACTGAACCAATCGGAGGGTATTGGTGAGAAAGGGGTATTTCATGATGATGTTGATGTCAATGGGAGTAAAGATGAGGTGGGTAAAGCAATGGGAAGAGAACAGGAGGAACCACACAAGTCTCGAATTAGTCGTGAGAATGGGTCTAAATTCTCTGGGAGAATTTCTGATTGGCAGAATGGAGAGAGAAGTGAGATGGAGGGGTTTTGGAGAAAGCCACGAGCTGATATGGAAAGTGTGAGATTTTCCACTTCGAAGTATCCTGATGAAGGACCTTCGAATGGCTTTTCTAGTAATTATATGGGATCGTGGAGGAATCGCAATGAAGCAGATGGTGCAAACATGGTTCAGCACCTTGAGCAGGATCGAGCTGAGCTTCTAAGGAAGCTAGACGAGTTAAAGGTCCACCTCAGTAAGTCTTCTGAATTGGTAAACAACCAAAAGGAAAAGATTATTCCTGATGAAAGGACGATTCCACCAGATCCCCATCCCTATGGTGCTTCTGATCCTTGGTTTTCAGACGGATCATCAGGGTTGAACAGAACTTCAAGGCAATTTTATGGCACTGATAAGCACGTGGCAGGCTCCACTCATTTCAATTATCATCATCATGATTCGTATCCTTATGCAAGTGGTCATGACATGGCTGTGCCCAGCTTCCCTCCTTCAATGCATAATCCAAACCGATATGGGGATCCTTTTGCATCCCAAATGCTGAGGAGAGGTCCACACCAGTACCCAAAACAACCATTGCATCCCTATTATCCAGATTCATATGAACTTTACTCACATAATAATGCAATGCTTCATCCATCTTCTTGCTCTTGTTTCCATTGCTATGATAACAAACGAAGAGGTTCGGTGCCAGCACCACCAGCTTCATTCATTAACAGCAGATTCCCTGATATTCCAAATGATCCTATGTTATACCATCATGACATCCCAGGGGCATTTGGTCCTCAAGTTCATAATTCTAGAACAGCCATTCCTCCTGGGACTTATCGTGAAAAACAATTACATGCAAGATGGGGTAGTGATTTCAACTCTGAGATGGGTAGTTTTGTTCGAAGTCGTCCTCGTAAAGTAATGTTAGCTACTAGTAGCCAGCGTTGCTATCCTGTAGCTGGTGGTTCGCCCTTCATCTCATGTCATAATTGCTCTGAGTTGCTGTTACTCCCTAAAAAAGCATTGGTTCTGGTGAAAAATCGCCGGCAGAAAGTGCAATGTGGGGCTTGTTCCTCGGAAATAAGCTTTTCTGTCATCAATAAGAAGCTGATTATTTCTCCTAATTTAGAAACAAAGGGAGTTCCCTCTAGAGGTGATAACAGCTCTAATGAGGTTGTGAGTAGCCGTTTGTCACATTCCCGAGTTCATGCGAACAGGACTGGTGGTAACTTTTCATCTGATGATTATTCTGGTTATGATTTTCATTCGGTAGACAGGGAGCCCCTCTCTATGGGTGCTCTGAACTCTAACAAGTCACTGGAGATTCCAAGTTTTCGTTCTTCATCTCTCAGTACCTCTGAAGATGAAGATAGTCCAGAAACAATGATTGATCCAAGGGAGGCGACTAAGTCCATTCATCGGCCAACAACCGAGTCTCTATCTCCTCCTCCTGCTGGTTCGCCTCTACAGGAGTACTTTGATTACTCCAATAATAACCATGCAGTGAATCGGTTTGGAAAAGGAAACCAAAGTAGTCGGTCAGAGCAAGAGAAGACAAAAGTGGACAAGATGTCATCACGTCAAAATTCATTGAAAGAGGCTGCACTTGCAACCGAGATGGATGTCCATGATTATTCACACACTGGTGTTTCCCAGGATTCTGGAGATGCTACCCGAGAACACGATCATCCTAGATCCAACAAAGGGGGTGAATCATTTTTTGCAAACATTATCAAGAAAAGCTTCCGAGATTTCTCCCGGTCTAATCATACAGATGATCGTAGCAAAATCAGTGTTACTGTAAATGGGCAGCCATTATCTGATCGTGTTGTCAAGAAGGCTGAAAAGCTAGCAGGAACAATCCAGCCTGGAAATTATTGGTTAGTATGCTTTACGGTCAGTTGTAAGTTGTAACCTTGCATACCATTTATACCTGATGGATTAGATTGATTTATATCTGAGTGCTCCAATCAACTCCTGTTGTAGTTAATGGATTCAGTTAAATTGCAATTTGCTGTAGTATATGTCCATTGACCAAATAAAACTGAGTTTAATGCCTACATTCCTTTTACAGAATTACATTGAACTAATTATAAATTTTCTGCTGATTTCGTATAGTGCACTAATAGATCTTCGTTGGTACAGGTATGATTTTCGGGCTGGATTTTGGGGTGTCATGGGAGGGCCTTGTCTTGGAATAATTCCTGTAAGTTATACCATTCTATCACAACCTGTTTGCTGTATGCTTAGAGACATAACCTGGTCATATTAACTAAATGAAGTGATTGCTCCTGCAGCCATTTATAGATGAGTTCAATCATCCCCTGCCAGAAAAATGTTCTGGTGGGAGTACTGGTGTTTTTGTAAACGGTAGGGAACTTCACCCGAAAGATTTGGATTTGCTAGCAGGGAGAGGACTTCCCACAGAAAGAGATAGATCATATATCATTGAAATTTCTGGGAGAGTCCTGGATGAAGACACAGGTGAAGAGCTGGACAGCCTTGGCAAACTTGCACCAACGTAAGCGCTATTCTGTTCCTATTCTCTAATAGTACTCTTCCTTTTTTGTTTTAATGCACTCTTCTCTTTGTCCTACTTTATACATAGAGGTGATATGTTTTTACTGATTTCCTAAAACACAATTTTCATCACATTTGACTAGCAACCCACATTTTCACAGTTGCTTATGATCTTGAGCCCTAGATTGGAACAGGTTTCCATGTTACAGATTTTCACTTGGCAATTTGCAAGATGGTTTTTAGGTTAGATATAGAACGATTATAATCCTGCAAATCATTATAGGTTTACAAAGGGTGAGAGGCACGGTTCTGTAGCAGGCTTTGTGAACCATTTAATTGTCTGTGAAAGGGATATAATGTACATAAATTTTTCTTTTTTGTGTCTTCATTGTTCACTATTTACTCATCAAAACTTTTTGGTGATAATGAAGAAAATAAGACAGCTGAAAAGTTGGGTAATTTTTGGTACTAGTGATCCAGGGTACATTTGTGATATTTTGTCATATGTTTTTTGTTTCCAAAGCGTGTTGCACCCAATTCTCTAATAGTAATCTTCCTTTTTTATTTGGATTGGATTGGACTAAACTCAACTCAACTCAACCCGAGCCATTTACACCTCTATTGAACATTATATATCTTCTACTTGCACACGACCATGCATTAAGTTTATAGCAGTCAAATGTTGGCATGACATAGAATATTTAGAAAAACATTTGAAATGTAAAATATATGGTCAAAGGACTAAAAGATGCGGAAGGCTTCTGTAGAGACCGGCAAGCAAACCTGCAGACGGTTTACTTCTCAATTTTATGGTCGTGTTTGATGCTTCCGATTGAAGAGTTTACCATTTTTATGCACCAAATTGATTATTCTTTCATTCTCTGTACATTGCCTGAACTTAAGTCCAGATGATCATGTTTACTTCATTTCCCAATATGATTCCAGTATTTGACATTTTATAAGTTTGTTGATATTCCCAATATCATGTTTGCTTTTTTGACAATGTAACAGAGTGGAGAAAGTGAAGCATGGATTTGGCATGAAAGCACCTAGAGCAGCTACATAATCAAAACGTAAAAAGAAAATATTTTACTACAGGTCGGAGAAGGTGAATCTTTTTTCATCCATCTGATTCGGAAAACATTATTTGAAACGTGATAATGGGACAGACCGGAAATATTTGCAAGATTACATGAAATTCTTCCATTGTATGACAAGTTCAAGTGGTTTTGTCCACGACATGAATTTATATTACATATATAATTGTAATTTTTTTAAATTCCTATAGGTAAAAAAAAAACTGCATTGGAAGTTCTTTGCTTGATATGAGGCAGTCTTAGGAAAAGTAAAAGTAATTGTGCGGAAAGTGATGTAGTGTAGAATTTGACGTGTAAAAATTTGTAATTTATTCCTTTATCAGTTTGATGTTTTCTAAGTGAATCATGGAAATGGTTTTTTATGATCTAGAGCAAGACTGCTGTGTATTCTTCTATCTTGTGTGCACACCTTTTGATTAGATGTAAAAAGAAAATCTTAGTATTAAGAATGAAAATAATATAAACAAGAATAATTGACTTGGTATTACATTGTTTGGGGCTATAGGTAAAAGTGATTCTGCCCGTGCATACATCTGCATTTTGATTTGTAATTATTATGATTAGAATATTTGGCCTTGACTTTTTGTTCATTCCCACCAAATACCCTTGCCTGCTACTTGGGCAACGTAGGTGGAAAAGTTACGCTGGGGACTATAATAGTTGAAGTTTACTCCATTTCTTTAAGTTAATTAACATGAAGCGGACCCACTTGCTTTGTGACATGTTCCTCTAACCATCTGTAGTTGTTTGAGTTTCATTTGGCTTTGAAGGCATTGGGTCTATGTTATTTAGGGAAGTTGAAGTAAAATTCACCTTAATGTAAAATAAACTATGGTGTGAAAAATTGTGTTTATTACATTTTAATTAACTTATCTAAAAATTAATGCATTTTATTTGAAAATGAATAATAATACAATTATATTTAAATTAATAGAATTTTTCTTTGTACTTACATAGTCATACAACTTTGTTTAAAATATAACTAACTATTTATTTTAAATTAATTTATTGCAAAATTTAATGGTTAATATTATATATATATATATATATATATATATATATATATATATATATATATATATATATATATATATATATATATATATATAAACACTTTCACCTGCTATTTTACACTTGTTTAACTGAAATTGGATGTTTCTCAGGTGGTAAGGACGTCAACTCCCAGTTAAGAATCCTTTTAATAGCAGTAATGTATTTCTTCATAGCTTTTTGCTACACATTTTCTTTTCAATAGTTTGTAAATTAATACTACCCGTATCAGTTCGAACATTAAGGTAAAGGTGGATTTTCTTAAGTTAATTTTATAAATATTTTAACCATATAAGTCTTTGTAAAACTAATCCTTAATTTATGAGAAAAAATTGACTATTACTTTTTATTTAAAAGACACTTAGTTTTGGGGAAAAAGTGAAACTTGAATAAATAAATACATATTTGGTATATATCGGATCAAGTTAAATATGTATTCATTATCTACATTCAAGTTGAGATTCCTTTCAGTGCCTTTCGTTTTTCATATTGAAACATGGATTAGCCCATATTGCATAAGATATAGGCAATTAAGTTGCACTTCATCAATTTGTTCCTGGAACCTATCAATTTCAGAAATATAAAAAATGTCCTTTACATTTTTATTTCAATTGAAGAGTTGCATGTAGAAGGATAGTTCACGGTGGCTGAAAAACTATTCGTGGAGGGTGCCATTGATCCGGCAAGGTGTGGTAAATATAGTGGTGCTGTTTAGAATAAAGGAAAGGTGGTTCGAAGTAAGGTTTAGTAGTAAACATAGGGAAGAAAGTGTTTTCAGAAATTGAATTCCAAAAGAAACTTCTGGAATATGAAATATGGAAGGTATTTTTGGAAGAAAGAATAATTTCTGGAATTCATTTTCTAAAATGATATTATAGAAAATCTAGAAAAGAGTGTTTTTATAGTTCAAAATTAACATTTTGGAAAGCAAAATTTTCATTCTAAAATTCTTATTTCTAGAATGAGTAAGCTGACTTTCAGAATAATATTTCTACTATGTAAATTTTGCTTTCTAAAATATCCTTTCTATGTAGTTTTTACCTTCCAAAAATCAAATTTCAGAATTATTCCAGATCGAAAGATATTTTAGTCATTTTTCTTCAACTGATGGGATGCAATTTAAAAATGATCAGGTCGGGAAAAAATTGCCTAAGATATATCAATTTTCAAATCTTTAAAATTGAAAATTTTAAAGTAAAAAGTTCACATGTTTTTTTTTTCCTATTTATATTTGATTGCTACAGTTAAATTTAATTACTTACTGCAATGCATTTTTTTGTGTGCACTGTCTTATATATTATCTTTTACCACATTATCTTCAATGGTTCAAAATGTATTAAAAACACTATAAAATTATGAAAAGTGTTTAGTAAACAAGATGTGAGAGTAATAGAATTTTGTAATTCCTAATAAAAATTACTTTTTTATTAGTTTAAAATAAAATAAAAATGAATAAAAACAAAATTAAATGTAATCCTAATCCACAATGTAAGTAATATTTAATTAATAAGACGGGACCTAAATAATAAGATTTAAAAAGTAACATATTTATGAGTTAGATTATTTGATATTAATTATAATATTATTTGAATATAAAAACATTTATGCTTTGTGTGGATTGAAAGGGAAATAAAAAAGAAATTTAAAAAAGGAAAAAATAGTGCGAAGTGAAATAATATTTAATAAAAATAATCTTAAAATATAAATCAGAATTAAAATAAATTTTAAATTAAAATAAAAATTATTATTAAATATTTATAAATAGAAAGTTATATTTTAAAATAATAATATATTAAAGTAAATTAATTTATAGAATATAAAATTTTAATTACTTTATTTTGTTTTAATTATTTTGTACTGTTTTCGTTATAATTATTTATTTATTAAAATCTAAATATATAATGATAAATATGAAATTATTTACTTATATTTTATTTCATTTATTATTTTGGTTTTTTAATTATTTATAACTATTATAAATAAATATGAAATTAATATATTAAATTATATTTTTATTAATTATTTTGATTATTTATTTTATTACAATATACAATCTTATATAAATAGATTTAATAATAAAATTATTAAAATAATTATATAAATAATAATAAAATATTTATACATATAATTTCTAACCGTTAAAATCATAATCTATTATATGAAATTTTCTTCGTAACTATACTCTCAAATGAGCGAAAAATTAAGATTAAAAATTTATCTCGATTTTTGTGTTTTTATATTTTTCAGTACATTGAATTTTAAATTTCTTCCTAGTTTCATATATGCGTATAATATTTTTTTTATCGAATCTGTGACTTATAATCAATTTTAATAACATAAAATATTTGTTATATCTAATGTAAATAATAAAAATAATATTTTTAAATACAATTTAAAATATATAAAATTTGATAGAAATATAGTATAATAACATTTTTATAAAATAAAAGATCCAGTTTTAATTTAACGTAAAACACTTAGAAGGAAATAAAAATTAAAAATTTATTTTATGTTGAGTATATAAATTTGAAATTTCAATTAATAAAATATTCTTTAATAAATTCGGTAACTTCTCTTTTAACTTTTTAAAGTTTTTTTTTTATATATAAATTCTTTTAACTTTTAACTTTTTAAAGTTAATTTTCATCCTTTTCTGGATTTTTGAGAGTGTAGATGAGATGATGACTATTTGATAATCAATCCTAACTAAATAAATATGCTATAAAGATAAACTCTTTTTTTTCCATTATATTTTTAAATTTTATTTTTCATTTTCTAATTATAAGTGGAAGGGAGGGGTTATTAATGTACCTAAAATTATAAATATATCTTTGTTAAACTAGGTTTACAGTGATATATTTGATTTATAAATTATAGATAATAAAAAACAAGACTTGTCTAAACTTTTATAGGCTTTTGGAGTAATTTCTTTAAGAATACATAAATTAAGATAAGATGAGTTATAATTTTTTTTAATTAATTTTGAATTTGATATAAAGTTTAATAAAATTGGATGATTTAGGGTGAGTTTGTTCACTGCAAAGTTAAATTGTTTTAAAATTGCATGGATATGATGAATGATTGTATGTTTTAAGTTGCTTTTAAATTATGTAAAGTTATAATTGATTAGTTTAGGATTTGAAACTGATTTTGAAAGATTATGCAAAACTGTTGATTATGTATAACTTACTCATTTTTAACAAATTTGAATCCGAGAACAATTAGGTTGATTTTGTATAATTTACTCATTTTTAACAAATTTGAACCCGAGAACAATTAGGATATTTTATTATTTTTCAAAACATTAAATTTCATCCTAAAATTTTCTTTTTTTCAAAATATAATGTTTAATCTAGTTGTACGAAAAGGAAATGATTGAAAATATTGGTGTGTATATTTATAATATTTAAAATTTTTATATGATTAATTGTTATTTATTATTGGCGTATATATATATATATATATATATATATATATATATATATATATATATATATATATAATATTTTAGTAATAATATGTTGTGAATCACTTTAATTGATATAAGTTATGTATTTTTAAATATGAATGATGGTTTATTATACCTGGGTAAGATTAATGTGATGTTTTGTATCCCCTGTATCATTCTTTCATTTGATGTTGTTAAAAGAATTTGAAGTTATTAGGATGATCTATATAATATATTTATGGGTATAATAGATTATTAAACTTTTAGAGTGTTTAACATGCATTAATATCTATATCTAAAATATTAATCTTTTAAAAAGTTAATATTTATTAATTTAATTTATTAAGTAATTATTAACCTATAACACCTCACAAAATTAAAGCTTCTACTAAAGCCACTAAAGTATTAACATCAAACTAAAGTATTAACATTATGCATGTCTTACAGTACTCTGCATCAAGCTTACATAATAATGCTAAACTGAAAATTCAAAACATATTTACAATATCATATACAAGTTTTTTTTTAAAATATAATACTAGTCCCAATGACATTCTTCAACCTAGATGATCTCCCAAAAATCTATCTATAACACTATCTGCTCCCGTGTCAAGACACGATCATCACAGACAGAAAAATCAAACACAACACAACCAAAAGCAAAGGGTAAGCTAACCAAATTTTAACAAATCAAAAACATTTAATTTCATGTATCATCACAATATAAGAATCTAACACACTACAAACATGACTTTACTTCCGGAAGACTCATGCATTGAATAGACCCCCGAGATATGCACCTGTCATATATCTCCAAACTATGAATCCACTCAACCCCCATACAAATGAATCATCAATCATGTATGACAGGATTAGTCCTCCTGAGACTTTCCTGACCAACTATATTTCAAGCTGCAGTCACCCAGTTCAGACCTCCTTCGACTCTAACCACCTAGTAATGATAATCTATTTGATTCCTATTACTAGTAGAGTCAGGATATCAATCATTATTGATCAAATCCTTAGACAATGCACTTCCTAATTAACCAAGACACAAGTGTTTTTTTTTCCTGAAAACACTATGCCTAGGCTTTGACCAACTTTATCAACACTTTTAACAATCACAATATAGATCTCTACTCATGCATTCATTTACTTTTAAATCTCAATCTCTACTTTAATCTCAACATTTAAAGAAGTCACTAAACCATCTATAATTAAACTTAAATTATCAATTAATCTATTTTATTAAATACATACATTGCATTCCACAAGAGTTAAATAATCGAAAACAAAAAATCAATTTTTTTTTCTTTAGCTTGAGCTAGACCAATTTTGCCCGGGCGAAAATACTCCTCGCCTGAGTGAAAATTCATCGTTTGGGCGAAAATAGTCCAGAGAGCAGGGTCTTTTTTCGCTTTAGCGAAAATACTCTCGCCTGGGCGAGAATACCTCATCGTTTGGGTGAAAGATTTCTGTTTGGCCTAGGCAAAAACACTCCAGAGAGCATACTTGCTCTAGGGGCTTTCTCGCCTAGGCAATTGTACCCTCGCTTGAGTGAAACTACTTTCTCGCCGGGGCGAGGAACTTCCCGCCTGGGGGAAAACAGTCCAGAGAGCATACTTGCTACTCAAAACCATTCTCGCCTGGGCGAGATGATGTCACCTAGGCGAATTATGCAGAAAACATAAGTTATCAGACAATTTATGCAGTTTTTACTACCAAAGAGCTACTACACGTCTCAGATGACTAACTTAACTAGAAATTCAACTTGCATTTCATCAATTACCACATACTCATCATACATACCAGAATGAATAAACAATCAAAAACTCAACTTAAGTTTCATGCTAGCAAATAAACCATCACAAATGCATTTTTACAGACATATTATAAGTGAAACCCTAAATCACAAACAAACTGAAATCAGGTAACATGCAAGTCAGTTTCTCTTACCTGAATTGCACTAGAAATTCTCTCTAAGAGCCTCAAAGCCTAAGATTTTCAAGAACTCGAATTCTAACGGAGATTATGCTCGGGTAGACTTGCTCTATTCTCCATCACGAGTCCAACCGTGAGTTCTGCTTGAGAAACTGATGAGGTAAGAAAGTGGAGACTTAAAAAAAGGAAAAAGAGAGTTAAGAGTTTTAGAGAAATAATGGCTTGAGTGGAAATCAGACTTGACTACTTACTTTTTTTTATAATATAATAATTAAGTGCTTATTCCACTTTTACGATTTCTACTAAAAAAACAGATTTTATAGATTCTTATATAATCTTATTTGTACATTTAATTATATTATATATTTAATTAAAAATATTAGGTCATTATTTTGTCTGATAGCATTGTTGTAATCCTGCCGGAACCGTGTTTTTGACACGGGAAGAAAAGGTCCAAAAGATAATAGAGCTGAAAGAAACCAATAATCATTTGTAAAGTTTACTTTGGATACAACTTCGTTATTTTTAATTTAATATATAATAAAAATATTTGTAAATTTGGTTCTATTGTCTTATTTATATTCAGATTAATCTAAGGGCTGATAACATTGATGTATGGTTTACCACTTAAATAAGAACTATTTAATTATTCCATTTGTTTCAGCCACAAAAGCTGTCAAAGTACAAAGGGGCTCAATCATTTTTTGCAAACAGTATCATAAGAGCTTCCAAGAGATTTCTTACTGGTTATGTTACAGTAAATGGGAACCGTATGTGACATCCTGTCACCAACAGGGCTTATATAAATCAATATTAATAATATCATTATTAAAATAATAATAATAATAAACTTAAACTTAAAAAGAATAAAATATTTATACATATAATTTCTAAATAATCAATTATGTTAAAATCATAATCCATTATATAAATTTTTCTTCATAAATAAACTCTCAAATGCGTCAAAAATTAAGATAAAAAGTTTATCTCAATTTTTTGTATTTTTATATTTTTCAATACTTTAAATTTTAAATTTGATTCCTATTTTCGTATGTGCGTATAATATTTTCATTTAATCTGTTACTTGTAATCAGTTTTAATCACATAAAATATTGTTTCTAATGTACGCTTTAAACAATAACAATAATACTTTTAAATACAATATAAATTGTGATAAATTAAAATATATACAAATATAATATAATATAATATAATAATATTTTTATAAAATAAACGAACCAGTTTTAATTTAATAGAGATGACTTAGAAGGAAATAAGAATTAAAATTTATTTTATGTTTAGTGATGTTTTGTATCTGTAACACCCCATAAAACTAAAGCTTTTATTATGACAGCTAAAATATTAACATCATGTGGTATTTCATAGTTAACATGCATCAAAATTACATAATAAAGCTAAACTGAAATTTCAAAACATATTTACAATATCATATACAAGTTTTTTTCAAAATATAATACTATTCTTAACAACATCCTTCAACCTAGATGATCTCCCAAAGATCCATCTGCAGCACTATCTGCTCCCGTGTCAAGACACGATCATCACAGATAGAAAATCAAACACAGTACAACCAAAGAAAAGGGTAAGCTAACCAAATTTTAACAAATCAAAACCATTCAATTTCATGTATCATCACAATATAAGAATCTAACACACTACAAACATGACTCTACTTCCGGAAGACTTGTGCATTGAATAGACCCCGAGATATGCACCTGTCATACATCTCCAAAATGCGAATCCACACAGCCCCCACACAAATGAATCCTCAATCATGTATGACAGAGTTAGTCCTCCTGAGACTTTTCTGACCAGCTATATTTCAAGCAGCAGTCACCCAGTTCAGACCTCCTTCGACTCTCACCACCTAGTAATGATCATCTATTTGATTCCTATTACTAGTAGAGTCAGGATATCAATCGTTATTGATCAGATCCTTAGACAATGCACTTCCT
>Ga0209700_105950_pt1 | contig 19742 bp, 3 predicted proteins | sample SiratroredBW_FD_187528 | JGI IMG/M metagenome (GOLD analysis project Ga0209700, IMG submission 187528) | Root nodule microbial communities of legume samples collected from California, USA - Siratro red BW (SPAdes) (version 2) | ecosystem: Host-associated > Plants > Roots > Nodule | place: USA...
TTTTTTTTTTTAAAAAAAAATTTAAATTTTGAAAATAAAATTTTTTTTTTTTTTTTTTATCCTGTTAAGCGTCTTCTTAAATTTACACATTATGTTCTCTCGATATTATAACTAATAGTTGGTTTGATAAGTTTTTGTGGAAGTGGAGTAAATTAAATCTTTTTATAATTAAATTATTTAATTTTTTTATAAACAATTTTCTGTATATTTTATATTTTCAAACCTTTTAATTTTGTAATATTAGTATTAAGATTTAGTCAATATAATATTTTAAATAATAAAAAAAACACCAACTTACTAAAATAGAAGCTGAATTATAATGAATAGTTATTAAAAATTAAAAGAATGACAAATATTTATGTTTATTTTGTCAAAGTTTATTAAACTTTATCTTTACATGGGAAGAAAATTACAGAGAGCGTGTGCCGCGGTAGGTTGTTTGCTTGCGTAATTTTTGTCGGTGAATATTAGTTTTGTTTAGAGTGTGGTGAAATTTGAAATAAAAAAAATGATAATTAAAAAGACGGTGGTATAAAACTGAAGGCAACAGGGTTTGGACGTGGATGGTTCAAGGAGGCGACAACCTCGGCTCAGTGTCTCTGTACTGCAAAACCCCAATACACTTTCTCCCACCATTTCATTTATTTATTTGCTTATGCTTTTTATGAAGATTCACCCTCTGCCCCTTTGATTTCCATAAGGGAATTTCACACAGAGAAAGAGAGAGAAAAAGTGCTGCTTTTTGCAGAGGTAGCCATGGAACAAGGAGAAGGAGGAAGCACGAGGAGGAGAGGGAAAGAGGGTGAGACCACGCGCTACAAAGGAATCAGGATGAGGAAGTGGGGCAAGTGGGTCGCTGAGATTCGAGAACCCAACAAGCGTTCACGGATTTGGCTCGGTTCCTATTCCACGCCAGTCGCGGCGGCGCGTGCTTACGACACCGCCGTCTTCTATCTCCGGGGCCCCTCCGCCCGCCTCAACTTCCCCGACCTTCTCGCCGTCGAGGGTCTTGCAGCCGCTGCCTCCGACATGTCCGCTGCCTCCATCAGGAAGAAGGCCACCGAGGTCGGCGCCAGAGTTGACGCGCTCCACCGCCAGCAACCGCACGCTTTCGCCGCCGGAGGAGAATTTGCCGACCGGGTTGACCTCAATAAAACACCCGAACCAGAAAATTCGGATTGTGACTGGGACGGTGATTAGAAGCTTCTACACTCTTCTCACCACCCAAATGTTGGGGTGGTTGCTAACGTGCGCCGCGCCGTGTAGGTTACAGTGGAGCAAGGTTATGATGATGATGATGATGGTGACATGAGGCCCCCTTCTGTTCTGTAACTTGTTGTTTTACTTTTTAATCTGGCTTTCACAGGAATTTTGGTGCTGTCAAATTTTTAAATGTAAATTACTTTATCATCAGCCTCCTCTTCCATGTTGCTTTTCATTGCTGAATCTTAAATTTAGATGTTTACTTCTCTTTCTGAGATACAATTTCGGTGGCAATTCAAAGTTTTGGAAAAAAAATTACTCTTTTTTGAAATAATAATGGTGTTTTTTTATTTGGAAAAGAAGAGGTTAGATAGGGTGGCAATGGCTAGGATGCTAAGGAGTAGGGTGGAAAAAGAGAGTGAACCATGTTAACCACTCTAGTAATCATAAGATTATAATAATACAGTGTAGTGGAAAAATAATAAAATTGGAAGTTGGGTGTTTTTCCGGTTTATGAGTTGTATGTGTGAAGAGAAGGGACCATTGGAGGGTGAAGATGCTGTGGTCACTCCTCTGTTTCGATGATAACGATGGGTGACGGATGGGGTCGGTTAATCGGTTCTGTCGTCTCAGATTTTTGTCCATTTCTAGTCAAATCTCGGACGACAATTGCAACCAACAAATAGAATAGAAAACAAAACATTAAAAAAAAAAACAACCGAAAATATAAGAAAGAGATACGTCACCGATGTGGAACCAAACCAACATCATACTTAGCTCCTTGAGTTTCCAAAAGAAGATTACTGTTTCCTAAATTAACTAGCAAATATCAGTCTGTGATCCCATTTAGGAAAAAATAAATACTTAAAAAGAAGATGGTAGGTTAAAGGAGAAGTAATTTAATAAGGGTTTGGTTCCGAAATACTAGAGTTGTAAAATATTTAGGTTTTGATTTGATACGTTGAATGTGAGGAATTCTGGTTGTTTACATGTGAGCTGTGTTCCATGTTTGGTTTGCTAGGATCAATAAATCTGTTGAGAGGGAGATGTGAATTAGTGCATGATTGGAAGATTGCATCATGAAAGACGGGAGAGAGTGGCCAATTTATGCATGTTTGGTTTTGTCTTGAAACAAATCCACCTTTGGCCAGATGTTACAAATAAAAGATTCTGCATGACTTGAAAATGAACAAGAAGAAAAGTTAAAAAACGCGTGTCCAAACCCACCAGTACAAAGACTAAAACAACCAACTTAAGTTAGATACACAGTAGATTCGTCAGTGAGTGTGTGAACCAATATCCAATATAGACAATTAAATAAAGGAAGACTTATGAAAAAAAAAAACAGGACCTGTACAGAAGACATGCTTATTTGTGTACCCAATAACATGGAAACTCAAAAACCAAACATCCAATGTGTGTGAATATTTGGTACCTTCTAAAAGCAATCCTATTAACAACTAAAGATAAAAACAGTCTGGCAAAAATATAACATATCTGATAATAATTTAAAATGTTCACCACTTCTTTCATTTAATCTTTTTTTTTGCCCTAATATCAAATCATTTCAAAGTTAATCCTTCTCTAAAATCAAACAAATCAGGTGTCTAATCTCTTTGTACAACCTTTATCAAGAGAAAACAACATGGTGGCTAAGCAGGTTGACAATATGTCCTTTGTTTATTTTTCAACTTTGACAAAAACTTTCACCCATTTGTTGATGGCTGGAAAATGATTATATAATGATGATTAGTTTTTTTAACAATTCTAATATTGTATATTGGTGCTTGAGAGTAAGATGAAAGTATTCTGTAACTACAAATAAATAAATATTTAATTTTATAGTAGAGTAATTCTTTAAAGTTTCACACATCCTTTCATGATTACATACAATGGTATGGTTTAACTAGTCTGAGAATAAAGTCTGAACAGAATTTGATTTGGTTTGAATTTTTTTTCGTACTTGTATTAATGATATTGACATTTTTAAAAATAAGTTTGCTTTACCATACTTTATTAATCAATTTTGATTTAATTATTATATCGATTTGTACTTTTTTACATATATCTTTAGGAAATATATAATTGCTAAGGGATGAATATACAACCTAATTAGAATGATAAAGTATGATTATGAGTGAACAATTATGAAAATTTTTGGTACTATTAAGTGAGACTTTTATTAAATAATTATCTAAATTAAATGTAAAGTTATAGGTTTGCATACTTTTGTGATTTTTATTATTATGATATTACTAAATATCTTTTAGAAATTATAAAAAATTAAAAATTATTAAATCTTGTATAAAAAAATAACAAATTTGCTATTATATTCAAAATTAATTTTTTCTCATATTCATAAATAAATAATATAATTTTATATATAAAAATTATCATATAAATATGTTGTTTTTGTTTTAAGAAGTATAAATATATGTGATAATTGAAATACAATAAAGTTATAAAATTTAAATATATATATATATATATATATATAAAATTTAAATATATATATATATATATATATAAAATATAAATATATATATATATATATATATATATATATATATATATATATATAAAATATAAATATATATATATATATATATATAAAATTTAAATATATATATATATATATATATATATATATTACTTTTTAATTTACTCTAAACATATAAGTAGATTTTTTTTAATTTTCAATATGAAACCAAGACTTTTTGACCGAACTTTGATTTTTACATATTTGTTGGTATTTATTTTAATCAAGAACATCCCAGTCGCAATTACAATTGCTGTCAATAAAATGATGTGAAAGCATTATGTATGGTCTGATTTAGGTTCGATGTCAACAATGCTATTTGTCACGTTTAACTCGTGAAAAAAAATGAATACAATAAAGTCCACCACTTTCCATTATCTGCTGCTATCACTCTTTAAAATTTTAAAAAGAAAATTATAAATCATTTTTCAGTGTCAAAATAAGAAATGAGTTCCATAGCATTCTCAGTTTCTAGGTAACTTTCAATTCACACACCATTTCAAATAAACATTATTAGCGAAAAAAGGACCTTCACAGTGAAAGTGTCTGTGCCAGTTCGCAAAATTTCAAACATTCCACATAAAGGATCATTATTTTTCACGGACCAGAATTATCTACAAATGTAGCAAAATTTAAGATATCCCTCCTCCTTGTGCAATTATGATTTATGTGATCTCCTTCTTTATTTAGTAATCAGAATTGACTTGAGTTTGGAAATAACAGTTGGCCCTTTCTTTTTATATATTAAAAAATAGACAAATATTACCTGTGTTTTGGGACATTAAGAAGTTAAAACATATTGGGGGAAACATAAATGATTTTTTAATACACTTATACTATTTTCAACTATGTCTCCTGTTCCTTACTTAATGATTTTAAAGATTTGGGAATATTAGTCTTCTTACAGTATGTTATTCCCTAATAAAAAAATAGTAATTTAGTAACACCAGTTGATACTTTCATAGATTAATTGTGGAGTTGTTAATAAAAGTTAAAGGAATAATTTACTTGTAAAAACTTTCACTTCTGAAATTAGAATGAGTTTAGAGAAATTACAAATTATATAAGTATAGTAGTTAATAAAAAATTAAATTAATATATTTTTTAAATCAATTTATATTTATAGGTTTTTGAGTGTTTCAATAAAAGTCGACAAGATATATTATCAGGTATCTAAAGTTTGTTATATCATAATTATGTTATAATACTAAGTATGGAAAATTTATTGTAGTCAAAATCTTTTCTCAAGATATTTGTATATAAAGAAAAACCAGTTTAATACAAATTAAAAAAAATTATAAGATATTAATAACATGTAAGGAGAATTATTCAAAAATAGAGCATTGGATCCTTGTCAAGGCAAACATGTGATCATACTATAGTCAATTGACACTCTTTGTCTCTCATGATCAAGCTAGATAAAAAGTCAACATGTTCCAATTGAGGAGGTGACTAAGGTATCTTAAGAGTAGAATTTGTTCTAGTAATTTGAATTGATGGGGTTTGGACTACTAAGCCAATCGTTATAGTGAGTGTTGTCATGTTCTTCGAAGCAGCCGTCTATGTATTTTCACATTCTTCATCGTCTCAATCTTCTTTTTTGATGGATTTTGAAAATCAGCCAAGACATATTTTTCTAGAGCTGGAACACCGACCTTAATGTGAAATTTCTTATAGCTAATATAAATAAAAGGATATGCACAAGATATTAACAACATGTAAAGAGCATTATTCAAAAACAGGACATTTGGATCCTTCCTAAGGGTATGCTAAGAACACATTCAGTGCTTATTGGCCAAGGAAGATACTTTATGACTTCAATGTCTACCCTATCCTCAGTAGAAAGAAGATACTATGCCCACGACTTGAATTTATTAGGCTTTTGTTAGTATAAGGGAAGTCGAGATGTACGGTCAGCATAAAAGAAAAGTTGTTTTTTTGGGAATTTCGTGGTGAGCATTTCAATTTGAAAATTTATGTTTAAAGTTATTAAAAGAGGAAGTGTATATAGTGAAAAGAGGACCATGTTGTGCATTCTTTAGAGACACCCAGCCGACCTCAAGTTTATGTTTTAGTTTATAAAAATACATGAATTCATTTATAGTTGGTGTTATTTGAAGATAATAACAAAGAATTTATTAAGCTTTTAGAAAGGCTCAACTATTAGGATAAAGTTAAATAAGAACTATGTTCATAATTGTTGACATTTTACACTCAAATGTCTAACATGTGGAACAAGACGTCGAGTTCTTTAAAGAAGAACTCATATATGAAGATAAAGTCTTTACCATTCTGTAATGGTTTCACATTAAACAAGGAATAAACTGTGCAATAGTTTCCTTTGAAATAAACTTGGAGGGATAGGCTGCAGCTTCCCCAAGCATCTAGAACTACTTGGGTCAATAATTGGAGGAAACTTATTATTTCCCCTCCTCCTTTTAGTTAAACTTAACTATGATTATTTCCAACACCTCTTGAGAGAAACTTAACTATGATTGTTTCCAACACTTCTTGAGAGGGAGCCTTATGCTTACCTTTGAGAGTTATGATTTTTTTAGCCGTTGATGCAGCAGAAACCACCTTAGTGGGGACATTAAGAGGGTGAAGGGAAACATTCATTAGTGAATTTTCTACATAAAACGAGTCAGTACAGCTCAAGGACAATTCTTCCCAATGACACTATCTTCCCAATTTACCAAGGGGCTACTCCTCTTAAAGGAGTTAGAACATAGAAATGAAGACATTAGAACACATCTAGGAGAAGAACACGAAACGTGAAGAACATGAAAGTTGAGATAATAGGAGAAACCCTCACACAAAAATTCTGATAAACTCACGAGAAACCAACCCGAAGGGTTTTATAACGTGTGAAAATGGAAGACAAAAAGTTTAAAACACTTCACTTTAAAGCACGAAACAATAGCTACTCAAACTTTGTGTCCTAGGACAACTTAGCATGAAAAGATGAAATGTCATCCACCAAAAGACGGAATTTCTTAAAGGAGTAAAAAATCATCATTAATATTGAAAATTCTTTGTTAATACACATAAAAAATCACACTTTTAGCAAACACACCATAATGACCAGAATAATCAAATAAAACTCAGTCTCATGAAAGGTCACAAGCCTTGACCTCAAACGATGGTTGTGAAAATACAACTATTAGAAGTAAACTTTAAACCTAACTCAACCTTACAAAACTGGCTTGTAAAGTGAGGTTTGCACTCACTTATAAACTATTGAAAAGCCTCATCACTATTCTATGTGGGATCTCCAACACACTGCTCTCACGCCGATATTCCTCAACTCGAGCGTGAAACTTATATGTAAGGGTGGTCCGATAGTGGCCCGATAGCAGGTGGCCCAACAACCTTGCTAGGATAGACTCTGATTCTATATCAGAAGTGGACTTTAAGCCCAACTCAACTTTACAAAACCGGCTTATAAGGTGAGTTTTGCACCCACTTATAAACTATTGAAAGGTCTCATCACTAGTTGATGTAGGATCTCTAACAACAACTTTTGAATTTCAAGTTGAAATTCAATAAAATGTTAGAACTTGTTCATTCACCAAATCAATTCACTTAAATCTTTGTGGCTTCCAAGCTCGAAGGGCTTTTATGCCTACTTGACTTCGAGATACTTAAAAATATATCCATAACAATATTTGACTTCGAGATACTTAAAAATCATCCATAACAATATTGATATGAATATATTTCTGAAATATATTTCTGAGTATATGAAATCGGGTAGGTACAACTAGTTAATAAGATTCAAACTAGTTAATAAAATTCAAAATTATATTTGTGTTAGGATAAAGCGGTTATTTATGAATTTAAAATTTTGATGAAGTGGCTAGACACTCTCATAGGCACTTTTGATAATGTCACGCATAAGTAATTTAATAACAAATATTTGAATAACAATTCCTTTATGAACACATTTGTTGGGACTGAGTTGAGAGTGAAAAGGGGAATGAAGGAGGGAAAAGAGAATAATAAATAAGGTTGATTGAATTAAAGAAAAGTAGATAGATTTGAGTAAAACATTTATAGTAAATATGGTTGCTGTCATAAAAATTTCACCTTTTATATATTTTTTATTTTAAAAATAAATGATTGGTTCAGTATAACAAATGTTGACATATTTCACTTTTGGTACAATAAAAAAACTACAATCTTAGTACAAGAATTTTAATTCTGATATTAATATATATATATATATATATATATATATATATATATATATATATATATATATATATATATATTTATGCAGAAAGAGTGAAAAGTTTCCTTTAATGTTAAAAATATATAAACCTTAATTTTTTCTTCTAATAAACATATAACAATAATTAAAGATAAAATAAGTATTCAACCTCAATTATTAATATATTTCAAACAAAATTAATGGAATTAAAATTTTTGTATTAAGACTATAATTTTTTATTTTTTTATTATTGTATTACAAATGAATTATGTTAATTACCCTCATTTTAATAATATTATATTAATTATTTATTTTATTAAATAAATAAAAAAGTAAATATTAATAACAAAATTAACAACATAATATATTTTTAACATAATAGATTATATTGTAATATGTAATCAATTATGTACGATTTTTCAAACTTTCTCTACACACTCACGTACAAAATTAACCAAAAAAAAAAAGTTACCAAATTATGTGAGCAATAACGAAATTATTTCATGCAAATTACAAGCGTTACCAATTTAGTCCATAAAACTACCAATGACAGTGATTTTAGTCTTTATTTTTTTGACAAATGAAAATTTTTGTAATGTCAGGAACCAAATTAACCTGTGCTCATAATTTTAGAGCATAAATATATATTCTTCAATATCGTTTCAATTTTTCAATAATAGAGTTTTTGATTGGCTGTATCTATAGTCACTGCTCATGCAAGAATTACTTATTTACTGTTGGTCTTCTATGCACTTTCATTCTTTCCTTTTTCGCTTGCTCGTTTAATTTGAAGTGCCCTTATTACAACATTTCCAACCTTCAAATCATAAACAAATCAGGCCTAGAAAAACTGAAGACAGAAAATTGACCAAATATAACAGAATGAAGAAGTCTCTTACCAGCTTACCGTCGGCATCTGCAACTGGTAGTCATCCAAACTTTGTTTGCAGCAATAACTTACAATATTTAAAAGCGTCATGTTTTAAGTAGCAGTAAAAAACAAAGTTGAAAGAGAAAGGCTCAATGATATGATCAATTCAAGGAATGATAAAAAAATAAATATTGAAGAACCTAGCTGCAACTTTAAGATTAGAGGTCTCCAGAACAACCATAGGTGGGGCGGTCATTAATTCGCCAATCAACTTCCCGTTGGTCTAGCTCAGAAGTTTCTGAACCTTGTTGAAAGTCGGCAAGACTTCATAGAGTTAATGACTTCCATATCCAGTTTAGTGCAGCTGTTACCATCAATGAAAGATGGAGACTTTAATAATTTACAATGTTTCACAAGTTGGATTGGATCAATTCGAGCTGTCCCAACCCACTAGGAAATTATTAGGCACGCTCCAGACTCAGTTTTATTTAGAATCCCAACCTCATCTCAAAAGTAGGTTAACTGTAAAAAGAAAAACAACAAATGGGTGCGGAAGAAAAAGTCCACACACAGTACTAACCAGTACCAACACATACTCTTGTTTACCCAGCGTCGACTAGAATCAAAGTCCAGAAAATGATATGAACTAAAGAGGGAACGGTATGAGTAAATTCAGTGAGTTTATTTCTCAGCTGATGTATTTTATATATATATATATATATATATATATATATGAAATGATGAGAAAAGTTCACAAGTAATAGCTACAACCTGATTCTTAAATCCCCTAGACTAGGTACACCCAAAAAGCAGCTTCATAAAAGTTGTACAACAAAATAATAATGAACTATTTTAACACTTCTCCTCAACCTTAAGCATATAAATTGTATACACTAAGTGAGAAATTTGATTTCCAAGAAAGAAAGAGGACATTCTATTTATTAGAAAACAAACAGTGAGGATTACATCTTCCCAATAATGTACATAAACATTTGTATTTAACACTAGGGAGCATTCAATTTCAATGAGATGTCTGCTCTTTCTCTATACTATATCATTTTGTTATAGTCTGTAGGGACATGTGGATTGGAGAATAACATATGCGGGTATAAAAGTGAAAAGTTCAACAAAGAAATATTCTTTAGCATATTCACTTCGTAAGATTTTAATTATTTCCTTAAATTGGTTCTTAATCTTATTAAACAAGGATAGGAATATGGACACAAGTTTAGATCTATACATTGAGAGAATTCATTAATGAAGATTACTAAATATCTAAAACCAAAAGATGTAATATGGTTTGATGTTTGAATGAATGGTAGAGAAAATTGAGTTACATATTTTTCAGTTTGTTTAGGAAATGATGATCTTACATGTTTTCGTAACTGACATGATTTACATTCTGACACTTGAAGTTACTTAAGACTAGGGATAATTATCTTCAACTTGGTTAAACTTAGGTGACCCAAACGGTCATGCAAAAGTTTAGAGTTGAGGTAGCAAAACAGGGAAGGGACACAAGCAGACTTGTTTTCAGGTAATAAAGACCTTGTGATTCTTGTCCTTCACCAATCAAATGACCTGTATCATGTTAATATGACAAAGGAATTAACACCAAAGGTAAAGAGTGAGTCAATTAGCTTAGAGAGATTAAGATATAAGGACAATGTGAAATGTACAAGACAGAGTAAATATTTAAAGAACGTGATCAATTCCTTGACATGCAATTTTGGATCCATTAACTACAGTAACAAGACGAAGAATCTTTTGAAATAAATGAGAATGAAGAACTATTAGTAAAAATGTGAACAGAGGCACCAGAGTCAAGTATTAAGGAGCCTTGTCCTTCCACATAGAAATGCCTGCTTTTGAAACACTTGGCGCCAAAGAAGATTGAACGTGTCTGTTGAATTTTTTATATTTAATCCCCAAGTATTCTTGGTACTCCTCATGACAAAACTTTCTTTTTCGGATTTAGACACATGGATTGCCTTGTCAGGAAAACTATGTAAGGAGTAACAACTCTTTTAGGTATAACCCATTTTCTTACGGTATGTGGAATGAGAATGTTCCATTCGATCGTCCTCCTCGATTTCTATGAACTGCTGTTTAACAGAGTGCTACCAATGTTGAAATTTCAATAATTTCAGTTTGAACTTTCACCTTTCACCAAAGTAGGCACTGTAAGAAGTCTAGTGACTAAGTTGTCATGATCAAAATCTAAATGTAGATTTCTCAGAGTCAACCATATATAATATATCAAGTTTTCTGTTGATATCCACGAATGAGTCAATCATAAATCTCTTCAATTCTTCAAAAGCAACTCGAGTTTTGCTATATGTGAGATCATATCATGGTTGGTCTCTTTGAACGAGGCCTAATCTTTGAGTTGCAACAAAGAGATGACGAATGTTATTAGCAAAAAGAACAACATGTCTCGAAGAATCTGAAAATATCTAACATGTCTTATTCAAGTGACTGTCATAAAACAACACATAGTTGGAAGTCAAGCTTTTGTCACCAAAGTATATTTTCAGCGGGAATAACACTGACTTTCTTCTCCAAATGGTCATGATACCATTGACCAAGGAATTACAGCTTCACTAAGCAAACCAAGACAAGTAAATTTTTTCCCGTTGAGTTTTGCAGTTATGATGGTAGGAGTCCTGGAGAAAGGAAGGACAGAACCGGTAGAGGCCATTTTAAGTGGAGAGACCCAGTGAAGTGTTTAATCATAATTTTTCAAGGCAATAGCGCAAATCATAATCTTCAAGACTTGTTCAATGAGGAGTTTAATTTTTCACTGATTTATTAAACAAGTTATTAGGCAGTGCAGTGAATAGCCATTAAGCTCAAAACCTTATTCCTTCAAGATTCGTTTAACAAACATTCAAATGAAAAAGCGTGTTTCTGGAATTCGAGACAAAAATAGAAGAATATAACAAAAAGACACCGTATCAGCAATTTCAAAGTGAGAAATAAGAATGGTTAAAAATGAATCACTAAGTCATCATCTATAACCAGTTACTCTCTATTCAACAAGAGTCAAGCGCTAGCATCTTAAATTTTTAAATTAATAAAAAAAAAAAAAACAGAGATGACACGTGACAATTTGAGAATGCTTCATCCATTGTTGTGGTAGGTTTTTTGTAGAACATTGATTCTTTGGGTTAGGGAAACAATCGATCACTCAAGTCATTTGCTACTAATAATTAAAGTTTGATAAAGGCATACCAGAAGAAGAATAATCGGCGTACAGGGATAGAGTTCGCACCTCAACGTTAAAAACCTAAGTCCATTTTCAGTTGACTCGGTGTGACACGGTTTGACTCGGTGTTAGAGAACGAGGAGGGAGAGAATTTCTGGCTTCTGCAAAGTTGCCCGGTCAATCGAATATTTGGGTTGTACAGTATCAGTGTTGGCAATTACTTCCTTCACCCCTAATTTAAACTTGCAACCCAACAATTTTTTTGAAATAACTATTTAAAGAAATGATTTACGGATTATTTGTTTTAAACATTCTTTCGTTCTAGAACAAGTTCTGGAACAAGATAAGATTTACAAAATAAAATTTTTGAATCACATCAAATATTTTTGGAACAAGTCTTTTACAATGGATGTTTATATCTAACATTATACAATAAAATATAATTGATATTGAAATAAATTATTATTTTATTATTATATAATATTTTATTAAATAAGGTTAATGTAATTAATGAACAGTAGTATCAAAATATAATTTTTTTCTAAAATAAATTTTTTGAGGCATATATAATCTCTTTTAGAATGTATTTTCTAGATATGTATTATTGAACAAGTTTTTCAAAATATATAAAATATGTTTTGAAAAGAACTTTTCGGAATAAAATTTTGTTCCAGTATATCCTTATCTTCTTCTACTTCTGTGGCGGTGCAGTGGCGAAGATAATGATAGGGTACAGTGAGAAGAAACGAACAGGACAATTTAGTTATTTCATCCAGTTATGGTGTAAGTTCCAAACTGAAGCGTGCAGAAAGTAAATGTCCTAAACTGTTGGGTATTTGGGCCGTATAGCCCGTCCAGGTGATAGGTCGTAAAATCCGTCCAATATATTTGAATTTTTGTTTGCACATCACATTGAATAAGAACGCGTGCCGATATAAAACTACGCATGTGACAGAAAAAAACAAAGTAAGTTATTTATGTTCCTTTTTATTCATCGTCACAGAAAGGTTATGTATGAGACTACGTGAACAATAAAGTGATTTTATTCCTTTACCACTCACAACATTGAACACATATTCTTCATTTTAAAGTACCTAATCAAATTATTTTAAGTTGCCGTTTTGATGATTCGTCCACTTTTTATTCCTTTTTGAACTGAGGAAAATGGAAAATTTGACAAATTATACATTACCAAGATGTTCTTGGGGTTGGTTCGGCCCTGAATTGTTTCCCAAAAATAATAAATCATGGTAATTCAAAAATAATAAATCATGGTAATTGGTAAATCTCTTGCAACATCATAATACAAGCAAGATAGAGATCTTTTTTATAACTCACTTGTTTTTCTTTCATTCTTCTAACATTTTAAATTTGCAAATTATTAATTAAAATGATTAAGTGGTTTCAATATCTTAGTCAATAATAATTCATTCAATTGCTGTCCTCAAACATAGTTAATCTTCAAATTGAATCTTGTACTATACCACTGACGTGGCAATACTTCAAATAGAATATGATATAATAAATAATAATTAGTAAATCTTTAACAGCATTACAAGTTACAAGAAAATACCCACCTCTTAAAGCCCATTATGACACTTATAAATACAGGTTCAATCATAATGATCTATATCCAGCAAACTCTAAGAAAGGAGCTGACCCCCTCTCCCGGAATGGTGAAATTTGGAGTACTTGGCAAGAAAGGAGCAACATCAGGAGCCATCAAGAAATAATTCTAGAAGGCATTATTGTTGTTAGAGTCAACCGGTCTCTTGCAAGAACATTTTGGCATCCACCGTAGGACTGAGATTGTCCTAACAACAATAATAACTACCAAGAATCATGGAGACGCACTTATTACCACTGCTCATCAAATCAATAAGATTTTGATTTTGCTATATTATTTCCTTTCTTGTCAGTTTTTTTTTTTTTTGTCTTCTTCCTAACTACTGATGCAGGATCCTCCCCTCTGGGGGTAGAATTTGGAGCACTGATAACTGTTAATTATTAGTGATTTTATGCAATATTTTGTGTTGATTTTATTATTAATTCAGTTGATTTTGTTATTAATTTAGTTGACTCTGTTATTAATTCAATTAAGTCATTTCGTTACTTAATTACATTTAATTAGAGATTTTGTTTCCGTTTATTATTTATTTTATTATTTAAATATGTTTAATTACAAATTTTGTTTCTATTTATTATTTATTTCGTATTTAATACGTTTTATTTTATAAAGAGAATTTTGTTGAGAATTAGGTAAAATCTAAAGAGAGAGAAGACCCAAACGCTGGAGTCAAGGAAAGGGGCATAAGTGACTTTTCGCTTAAGCAATGAAAACAGGCTGGGCTAAACGACACTTAACGATTTTATTAAAAGGAAGCCCTAATTAGACATGTCAAATCTGTTGGAGCATGAATCACGAGATAACGACCCAATTTGACCTAATGCAAGGAGCAAAAGTTATAAAAGGAGAGCTAAGTCAACATGATCATCATCCATCATCTAGCACGCACTCTCTGGAGACTTGGGAGGCAGCCGTTGCAATCAAGATCCATTCTTTTTCTTTTCTTTTGTGTTTTCATGGCTACCATGCTTAGCTAATTCTCTTCTTCTTGGGATTGGATGTGATTTATCAACTTCAAATGCACTCTTAACGCTGGTTTGATATCATTGAATTCAATTACCTTTGTTTTACGTTTCATTATATCTTGATTTATTTTAGAATTCTTATTGTGACTGAAAAACACTTTTTGGATTCGAATCAAACGTAAACGCATTACATGTATAAGTTCAGTTCAGGGATGGATTATAGTGTAATGACTGCTTATAGCAACCAATATTAATGCTTATTAGGTTATTCTAGCGACTAGGGATAAAAGCTAGATAATTTAATTTATGAATTTCAATGCTAGAGGAATCAGGTTGAAAAGGCTTTAGAGTATTACTATTCAATCCCAAGACCTTTATTATTATTGAATTCACACTTTTACTGTTAATTGCTTTATTATTACGTTTATTAATTCATTCAATCATTATTCCTTGTTTGTTCATTCATAATACAATTAATCTTGATTCAATTTATAATCAAATTCCTTTCATGTGGATACGATACTCTTCTTACTTACTATATTACCTGAGTGAAAATCCGTTAACAAGCACTTGGAACAACAAGAAAAGAGGAACATCAGAAGCGATCAAGGAACAATTCTAGAAGGCATTATTATTTGTTGGAGCCAACCGGTCTCTTGCGAGAACATTTTGGTACCCACTGTGGGGCCGAGATTGGCCTAACAACAATAATAACTACCAAGAATCATGGAGACGCACTTATTACCACTGCTCATCAAATCAATAAGATTTTGATGGTGGAATTTGGAACACTTAGAACAACAAGAAAGGAGCAACATCAAGAACGATCAAAGAGTAATTCTAGAAGACATTATTGTTGCTGGAACCAACCGGTATCTTGCTAGAACAAATCTAAAAACACTAAAATTTGTTTTCACAATGACTATAATTATAAATATAATCAACATAATCATTATGAAAAGAATATATATTTTTTAATATAATTCAATAAATCTTATAAGACATCGATTCTCTTTCAAAAATTTCTATTAATACCTTCATTTCAAAAGAAAAAAAATAGACAACACAACTAATATTAAATTAATTAGTGTTGACTTTAAGTTTGATTTGTTTTAAGATTAGTCATTGAAATTAGAGTAAAAAGTCTAAAGTGATTTCATGTTTTAAAATTTATTCAAATGGAATGTTTAGAATATATACACACATAAAATAATCAAAACTGAAATGTACTATCTTTTTATAGGAGTCAAAGGAACTAATCTCTAACTCAAAGTGTAATCACATAGTTACAATGATTTCATCAAATATTTTTGTTGAATAAATTATTTTGTAAAATTTATAATCTCAATATTTCTACCATAATCAATTATTTCTAGAAACAATATTAAACAAATAATAATTAATTATTAGTTAGTATAATCAATTAACTCATCCCTATATATTTTCTATAAATAATCTTCTAAGATATTTTTAAAATAATAAATTATTCTTTTAAGTTATTATTTTCTTACATTCAAGAATTTTGCCAAGAAATCTTTATCCTTTTAAAAGTTGTTTAAAGATTTTTTTGTAGTTGTGTAGTGACCTTTTTATCTTTGATAATTATATGCTTTTGTGATTGATGATAATGAAGTAATATTTTATGCTTTATTGTGAACTCTTGTTATAATTTTTTTTTTTTTTGCATTTGTGTGGTTTATTTTCATTTGTTGATATTTTTTTTTCTTTCGGATTACTTAAGAAAATTGTAGGTGCATTCTTTTAAAATGTTATTACATGTAAAACAATGTTATTACATGTTTTACATGTGCATTATGATTGTAATTTAAGTATTTTAAAATAATAGAAAAAATCACTCTAAAATGGAGTGCAGTTAATTAATATTGGAGGTAGAATTCATTGATTCAAATCAGTTTAGATTTTTTTTAAGAATTTTTTATCTATGTCTCCTTTGCACTTAACTTTTTTTTTTATTTTGCAATAATTCTAACATTTTAATTAAGTGCTTTAGAAAGACTTGTCTCGATATCTTATTTGACAAAATAGTTTTAAGAAACCACTAATTCATCCACTTGATTTTTTTATTTATCGTTCAAGCTAAGGAAGTTGACTATCTTAAAACTGAAAATACTAAAAAATATTCTCCGTTTATTTTTATTGGTGTAGATAAGATTACATATACCATTTGTCACAGTTAATTACCATTTATGTTATCACTCATTCACTCAATCTCTATTATTCAAATATATTTCATATACCCAATGTCTAATTGGACATATGACTAGTAATATATTGCACTCAGAACCACATATACAAGCGTACATTCTACCTTTAAATAGGAGAATTGATCATTTAAAAAGGATTACTTAGTTTTGATCTCTAATTTTCTTTATTGATCTTATAGTAAGTAGCACAAGAACATGGAATTTGAGTGTCATTAACTTGATGAAAAGATAAAAATGGTCTGGAATATTTGCAATTCAAAAAATATCCCTTTGAGAAAACTTATCTCAAAGATCCTTTCAAATATCTCAGGACTTGTAGATTCATGATTCATAACATGGATTTCAGATGGATTCAGAAATTGAATGTTGTGACCTTGAAATTAGCATTACATTGCACCTTTACCGTGGTTCAAATAACGGATCCGTAGTTAATGGTTGGATTGAACTTTCATAAACGAATCTGATCTTGATCTTGCTCTTGCAATGCCAATTTCATTGAGATGCCCAACTATGATAATTATTGACATTCAATGGTGTGGTAAAACTACAATTTGCCATTAAAGATGAGACTAGGTAAAGTTACCAATAAAATAGAATTGTATATTCACTATCAAATCAATGAATTAGTACAAAAGCGAACAAAAATAAACATCACACAAGGAGACTTTGTCTATTCTTGTTACCTCAGTTTTAGTTATTCGATTAGAGGTTTCACATAAAACTTATAAATAGGTTCAGTTATTTGTAAACATTGAATTTTTTAGATTAGAAAAACAAAAATTTTATTTTTATCTTCGTTGTCTTTTTTTCCTCTTCTTATAATGCATTTATGTGCATCAATAGTTTCTTCTTCTTTCTTCACGAGCTTTGCATATGTGAATGTGTGCTTGAACCTTCATTCACCACCATCTTCTTCTCACATAGTTCTTCACCCTTTCATTGGTCATCACATTCCTTTTTTTTTCACTCGATTCTTGAACATAACCCTTCTTTTTCTTTGGCATCTTTCTATTTGATGGTGAACTACCCTTTATAAAGAAGATCACATACCACAAACACACATGTATAAAGAATTGTAGCGAATCTTCCAAACACAAGCAAGAGCAACAAAGTAAGATCACATACTCACTAGTCCTCTTGTTGAAACAAACAAAGGTTTTCTACAACTTACTTTGCTGCTCTTGCTTGTGTTTGGAAGATCCGCTACAATTCTTTATACATGTGTTTTGTGGTATGTGATCTCCTTTGTAAAGGGTAGTTCACCATCAAATAGAAAGATGTCAATGAAGAAGAAGGGTTATGTTAAATAATCAAGTGAAAAAAAAGAATGTGATGACCAATGAAAGGGTGAAGAACTATATGAGAAGAAGATGGTGGTGAATGAAGGTTCAAGCACACATTCACATATGCAAAGCTGATGAAGAAAGAAGAAGAAATTGTTGATGTACAAAAATGAATTGCGAAAAGAGAAAAAGAAGACAACAAAGATAAAAATAAAATAACTAATCTGAAAAATTCAATCTTTACAAATACCAGGACCTATTTATAAGTTTAATGTGAAATCTCTAATCAAAAAACTGGTGCAAAACCAGTTCTCTCAACAATATTCATAAATTAGAAAGAAAAAAAGAACTAGCAAACTAAAACAACTAAAATCCAAAAAGTTCTAGGAATGACCCTACCACTATGGAGGCAACTGAAAATACTTGTTCATCACTTACGGAAACTTGTAAGCTCAATAATTGTGTTGGATATTTTGCAATAAAAAATCAAATTTAGAAGCGGAAGACATTATTTTGCTGCTGCATAAACGATAAAATCTTCCAAGATTCCACATGTTAAAATCAGGCTAACTCGTGTAATCCAAATTCTCCTACAAACTCTTACAAATTTTTAAAAAAGGTTCAACAACGTAGATTTCACTACAAAAAAAATAAAATTACCGACGAAACAAATTCATCGGAAACACTAAAAATTCATCGATAAATTGATTGTTTTACCGACGGATTTCTGAATCCGTCAGTAATTACCGACAGATTTAGGATAAATCTGTCAGTAAATCTGTCGATAATGATATTTTATCGACGGTTAAAGTTTCGTTAATAAAATTCTGTTGATAATTTAATTTTTTCTTACAATGTTTTACTCAGCTGATGTAGGGTAAGACTTTTAATTTCTTTCTAAAATACCACATCTTTGGATAATCTTTGGGTAAGACTTTTAATTTCTTTCTAAAATACCACATCATCTTTGTTCATGACAATATATGAAAGACTCTAAGACGATTTGTCAGCGTTTAATCCTCCTTGCTTCCTTTGCTAACCAAAATGCTAATCACAACATAGGTTTTATGTATATGCATTATTCATATATATGTTTCATGCTCTTGCATAAAAGAGACTATAGTGTGTTAAATAATATAAAATCATTCGTGTACAACCCAAAAACTTCAAATTTTGAAAGTTGGTTCTGTGATGACACCTTTAAAAGTTCAATCTGGACTTCTGTAGCATGGCCTGCTGAACTTGTTAGTCTGAATTTTAGAACCACATCACTATACTTGTGGAAAAGCTACTTTCTTTTTGTAGCATTTGCTATTGGGCCGGGTGTGGTTTCTGTTGCTTCCATTCACGTGTAAAAATGATTCAATTTTAATGTTTTTAAGATGAACTTTTTTTGTAAAATTTTTTATAAGAGAAAACAAAAAAAAAATTGAAATTATTTTTTTACAAGTTTTAATTACCAAGAAGATAAATTTATTTTTTCAAGAAAAGTTTAAGGAGAAACTAGGAGTTTGCTAATTCAACGGTTTGAATAGTATGCTAAGGTCAACCAAACTGAGAATTTGTATTTGCATAATTCATAAGTTTTTTTTTTTTTTTTTTTTTTTT
>Ga0209700_105951_pt1 | contig 19740 bp, 4 predicted proteins | sample SiratroredBW_FD_187528 | JGI IMG/M metagenome (GOLD analysis project Ga0209700, IMG submission 187528) | Root nodule microbial communities of legume samples collected from California, USA - Siratro red BW (SPAdes) (version 2) | ecosystem: Host-associated > Plants > Roots > Nodule | place: USA...
GAATGTGTCCGCCAAAACAAAATTCCTCATAGGGTGTTTTTTTTTTTTTTTTTTTTTTCTTACCATTTTTTTTGTCATGCCTACCCCAATTATAGAGGACAGGTTAGAAACACGAAAAGTAGCCCTCAACGGGACAACCAAAATAGGGTAACCTGAATTACATTGTCACCCTTATTTTGCACCATCATTTTTAATATACAAAATAAAGTGGATATGGCTGAAAATGATATTATTCATATTCATAACTCTTTTTAAAAGAATGGTACTGGTTACAAATTCATGTTGAGTGTTGGGTATTTAGATATTCATATATGTTGGGTATTTAGATATTCGTATATGTTATTAACAGTTTATTTATATATAACTTCAATAAATCAATAAAAAGATATTAATTAAAAATTACTATATTTGTTAATTTTTTATGTTAACATGATTACTAAAAATGTCCATGTTTACTGGCTTGTCCAAAATATTAAAATTAAATACATAAACGTAGGACATACTTATTTAACTATGATCAAGACTTTGTATTAATAATAAGATAAGATTATCGCAACGTATAATTATTGAGTATCACTTGTGAAACGTTGATTTATATATAAGTTGATTTATATATAATAATCTCCTTTAAGATTTTATTACATGTACTAAAAGACTAACCATCACATTCAAACCATATTTGCATATCATCATGACTGTCCAACACAAGCCGTCCGAGATGTTTTCGTCTCGGTCGGTTACTGAAAAATTATCCTATTGACGCACCACTAATAAAAGATACATGGTGATTTCTTATTCAAAACATGTGGAGAGGCACAGAAGGAGACCTATAGTGAAATGGATCAGAAAACATATAAATAAAAATATTATTTTTAGACATAAGATATTTTTAAAATCTAATCTTGATTAGCAGTATTATTTTGACTTTTATTGACTTGAGCGTCGGAACACCAATAAAATCTATTCTCAGAATCGTGAACATTTGAAGGAACAAAAGAGACGTAGCTGAAATTCAAAAGTTGTCAGGAACAAACAAAAACCTTGTGATTGTAAGGACTAATTGGTTTTGTAATAACATGTAATTGGATATGATATCTGGTCAAAATGAAAAATAATTCTTTCCTCTAATAAATCAAAAAAATTATTTTTAAATGAGCTAAAATAATATTTAAAATATCTAAACATAAAATAAAATTTAACTATATTTTTAAGGCTTTCAAACATAAATCAAAACATAACAATATGGTAAACACGCTTGATTTAAATATAGATTACATAATACAATTATTTACCATAGTTATTTTATTGAGACTTCTCTTACTTTATTGGTTATATAAATTTAACATTAGATAGATATAAGTTGTAGACTAATTTTTGAATTTCAAGTTATTTATTTATATTTAAAATTTAGTTTTGAATTATTTCTTCTATCCAATGTAAAAAAATATAGAGATATACCATTAATATTTTATCATTTTTCCCCAAAAGTATTTCTTTTTCTTTTTATTTTACTACTTAGGATATAAGAAACCTTTGGAAAAGTAAAATTAGTTTTTCTTTGATTTTGTTTGCGTATAGTCCATAGTCTAACAACGCTTAAGCGTCAGGACAATTTAAATACATTTCTCTCTATTATTTTTTTCAAGGCTTATTTGAAAGATAAAGTCGTGACAAAACTGGAAAGTCAATAATATCTTGAATAAAGTTATTGTTCCTAACGATACTATCTCAATAAACTTGAGGTTCAAACATTAAAACTGTCTGTAAAAATAAAAAATAATTCAGAAGAGAGACCCTTATGCAAGCTCCAAAGCCAAAGACAAACCTCATTCCCTTTATGCAAGCTTTAAATTTATCTTAAATCTTCAAAACAAAAATGAACACTTATTTCTTTTATCCAAATTTTAAGTAGACAATACCTTAAATATAATAATTGACCATAAGAATGGAAAAAACACACATAAATAAGAAAAAGTTCAAATATTATCTAAACACATTTAGTAGAACGGATAATGACATAAATATAACATAAAAAATATTTAAATATAATATTAAACCTACAACAGTACGTTATTTCAAGTTTTCAGATTTTTTTTCTTTAAAATTAAGCTTTTTAATGAATTTCTATGAAAGTTATAGTTTTTTCTTGTATTTTCTTTAAAATTTATTTCTGATAATGTTTTTATATTTGTTTCATTTGACTTTTCTTTTTCCAAAGTTAAATCTTGAAAGAAAAGGTAAAACCTCCTATTAATTAAATTTTCATTTTAAATACTTTTATTGAAGAAAATGTCAAAATAAAAAAATGTTTAAATAAGGATTAAAATAAAAAATATTTTAGAAACTTAAAAAAAAATTATACCTGCATTTTGTACTTGTACGATGACCTCCATTAAAATGATTTAATTCTGTCACTACGACTTAGATTCTTAAAATTTTTATTTATAGTTCAAATAGCCGATCCTTTTTTAAGAAATAAGGAAATTATAATGAAGGAAAATAATTCAGAAGTATTAGAGCTAACTTTTTATATATGAAAACAAATTACTAATAAATATTCAGAAATAAAAGAAAGTTTTATCATTTATAATAATTCTATTCAATTTAAGTAGGGTTACTCCAATATTGTGAGAAAACATGTTACTTTTTGGAAAAAAAGTTTATAAGGATTCCATTGGAGAGAAATGAGTTTCCACATAAAACTCTAAATCAAAGTTGCTCTTTCATATTTTTTTAAGATAAGATTTGCGTAATTTATATACTCTATTCTAGTTGTCTTTTAAATAAAGTGAAGTCTTCAAAACATCTTCTCATAGGAGACATATCTTAATATAAAACTACATATAATACCTGACACCATATATTTAAAATAAATTCCATCTTAAAATTTAAATTTAAGTTTATCTCAACGTTCCAAATTCGACTTCCATTTACTTATATACTTCATTAAATGAGATATCTAATACTTGCTTTCAGTGTTTTCAAACTACATATCAAACAAGACACCAATGTAGCCATCATTTCCAGTCCTTTTCTTCTGTTTGGCCCCTCACTGATTCAGCCATTATATCAAACACATCTTTTCTCTCGTCCACCTTTCAGGTTCATCCCCATAAAATATACCCTCACTTTATTTACATTATGTTATCCGCAAAGTGGGTCACTTCTTATATGTAGATATCTATATACAGAACAAATATCCCATTAAGGGACTATTAGAATCTTTTTCACACATTTACTCAATCACAAATGATGAAGATAGGATCACTTATATTTTGCTTTGGTAAATTAACCTTAAAACACATACTTAAAATCATCATTTAACACTCACAAAAGCCTTTAGTTACTGATAAGTGGTAAAAGCTTGCCCCACTTTGGATAGCTCCTCATGTACGAAAAGTTCAACACATGTTCACGCATGGATATTATTTGTACATCACAATGGAAATTCACATTTCAGAACAAAAATATCACAGATACGTAAAAATATGCTGATCACCTCCTTCTCCATCAGCAGTTATTAGCTCAGACTTTAAATTTCAGCTCTGACCAAAATGCACCTCTTCAAATAACTTTTCTTCATGTTTCTATTGATCAAAGAAAATGACAACAAAAGATAGGGACAGTTAACACTGTTAAACTCACACATAAACATTATTACTTTTGCTATTTAAGAGAGAATAATTATCAACAGAATTGCACTTATCTTACATATACCGAGGGGAAACGCTAGCTAGCTTCCTGCTTCAATGACTGAGCCTAATTGTGGTACTTACATGAGAAGAAGAGACTCTAATATAGCCAAGGCCAACTTGCCGGCAAAAACATCAGTGTGATAAACTTTTGGCTAGCCGGCAAGTCATCCTTGGCTGCACTACACTCTCTGCCCCTTCATGCAAGTCCCTCTTAGGTGATGTTCCTCTCATCTTCTGCCTTCATATCATGCAACTAACTCACTATGGTTGTGTATGTATTTATGAGGTTCTAACATATCATGTATATATGCACCTAAGTTCCAAAAGTAGGAAGTGGCCTTATCTGACAATCAAGAGCCATACTGCAAAAGCCAAACCGCTGGATTTCCATATTGCCAAATTCATCCAAAAACTTGCTTGATTGGGTAGAGCAGATAGGGGACCAAGTCAAGAAATTTAGGGCCCACTTTTGGTCTTTTGTGTCAGCCATATCCTAGAGATTATGGAAGAGAGAAAGATAGGAATCTTTCATTGGCCTTTGTGTAGGTAAAGATGATGATTTATAGCATCTCCATTTGTGTCATGGAGCTTGTTCCTGGCTAGGTGCCTATATGGGAAAAAGTAATAGAGCATACGATTTGATACTGACCCATGGCAAGTTGGAATCCCTAGAATAAAGGAGTGAGAGGGTTAACAGTGGAGCGCATTCAATTTTCTGGTGGCCAAGGGATCATATATAATGTCGGACATAGTATGCAGGAACAGTGTTTTGTTATATAACAAAGCTTTCAGTAGTATTACGTGAATTTTTAATCTTATCATGGATAAAGTTTATGACAAGACGTTTCCTTTTGATTTCATTTTCAGATCATTGCTTGAACTTTTTTTTCTTTATTAACTGTGCTTTAGACCAAAAGGACTTGTTTGCAACAAATGAATTACACTTTAGATTACCTTTTTAGAGAACATTATTTTAATGTTATTTGTTTTTGTCTGATATTCAACCTTTTTCTAGTATTCGTGAATAATTGAGAGACATATATCCCCATTGGGTTAACTGTTAGAGATTTGTTTCATGATTGAGAAATTTTCAACATGCCAAGTACAGAATACGAAGCATCCATGCAAGAAAAAGTCAGAAAATTTGTTTATGGTACGATTAATATCTAAAAAAGCATCGCGTAAGTAAAAATGGGCTTGTGGGAATATAAAGCTTTGAAGGATATTGACTTTAAAGAGCTAGGTAAGAACACATACATGTGAATGTGTGCAAACTGTAATGAGTTATATCTATTACATATATTCTGAAAGAACCGAGACAACGTGTAATTGTCAGAGCCAGCATGTCAGGTAAATTTCCTTTAATAAAATCAAATTATTCTGTAACCCATCTCAGCAAATTAAATGACTAGAGATTTCTTCTTTAAAGCCATTTCAAACTCCACATGAATGTGTCTTGAACATGTTCCCTAGCTCGTTATCAACGTGTCATAAATTTTCTCTTTTTAATTATATGTTAATTCATGAGATCAAACATGTCCAACAATGTCTTTGACTAATGTCTTTTGCCTAAGGAAATTTTTCTGAGGTAGCTACCTATTCCCTTCCCTAATCCTTATATATGCTCAGAATTTGAGATCTCCAAACAAAACTTTGACCTCATAAAGTTCTTAAACATTGTTGTTAGGTGGTTAGGAGAAAGCCATCATTTTTTACCTACGCAATAGTCCACAAAGTTTTCATTTCCCGTATGCAAATTTCTTGAAAAGAAAAAGACAAGATATAGAATAATATAATTAAATAAACACAAGATTAGGCCACATGTTCCCCTCTTGTCTGTGTTGTTCCAGTGTTTGGTAGACAGATTTAAACCATTTGAAGGCGTAATTTTATTGGTTTAAGCTCTAGCTGGACCTTTATGATACATGCCTCGCCTAATAAGTTAATCTTTCAGTACTTTGATAAACCTTTAGACGTTAAATTGTCATCACCATTGACACAGTCCAAGTAGTATCCAGCAAAGAATTATTAATTTAGTTTGTAAGTTTCTCCACTACAGGCCAAGCAACTGGGGACCTAAAATGTCTCCATCTATGTACAACTCTAAAATCTCATATTATATATACATAAACATACCAAGTGGTCATGCAAGTTGAATTGAGGAGGCAATGGTAAAATTTTTTTACATGGAGGTTTAAACCACTATAATCAATTCAAATGTTTACTGAGATACCTGAAAATTTGAGTATGGTGGCAGGAAGATAGCAGAAGAAAGGGAAACATGAAGGAATCTAACATATGAGCCAAAGGTTTTTCTGATCTTAATGATAGGCCTCCATCAATGAAAATATATATATGGGGGACCCATTATGTTGGTTTTTGATCCCTTTTGTTTAGGGCAACCATGATGGGGAGGTAAGTTCTGTCGCCTTGTTTGTTGATGTATATCTACTTTATGGCCCAATTGTTTTAACGCTTTTCATAGTGCTTCAAAAAGTCTGAGGTTACATACATTATCACCATAAAACTGGACCATATATACTATAGTTATCATCAGTTTATCTCAATAATACTACTGTCCAATTATCATTCATTCCCTCACGCACCACTTTTGTTTGCCCCTTATTATATATAGTTTGAATCTGCATCAGAACACTTTCAAATGCTCAAAAAATTCTTATATCTAGAAGTCATACTTCACATGACCTGCTTTCGGTGGTTTTTGTTTGGTCTAAGAATATGTTTGTTTCTTATAAGACGGAGAAGACATATTAGAAGGCAATATGATGAACATTTTGAGGGTTGCATAGGTCACACTCACCATGGCCATATACAGGAAAAATGAGAACCCCAACCCATATGTTAAAACTATTTTTTTTTTTTTCCTTTTTGCTTAAATGAACTCGAGGTCCTCAAATTTTAATGTTTTGTGTTCATCTACTTTTTTTTTTTTTTTTTTTTTTTTTTTTTTTTTTTTTTTTTTTTATGAAACACTCTACCAATTATGCTAAAATGTTATATATGATTTAAGAACTAAAATCAAAGATAATATATATATATATAATCTTTTAATCTCACAATAATGTATTGAATTCAAATTATAAACCGTGATTATGTAGAGAACTTGAGATTGTAATATGGATATTAAGTGTATTTTATATCACTTTTTATCTCTTATGATTTGTATGCATGAAGGTCAAGGTGTGGAAAGTGAATTTTCCCTAAAAACAATAAATATGCAAAGCGAAATAGAAAAAAAATATAAAAAAAAAGATAATAAGACACAATTAATTTTCCACCTAAATATGAAGAGAAAGTGTCAAAAGTTCATTATCTCTTTTATCCTGATATAATGTTGTCAATATTTCGTTAATATTTGGGTTACACATTATGTTTTATGTAGTGAATATTTTATTACTTTTTACGTTACATAATTAAATCATTAATATTTATATTTTTCTTTAATACAATAATTAATAAAATTAAAATAATAAGTAAATAATCAACAATAAATGAATATATATGTATCATTTTTCCTTGTTTTTTTTTTTCATTTAATCTATACAATCTTACTTTTTATTATTTTTCATTTTTCTCTCTCACTTTTCATATACCCTAACAAAACATTAATCTTTTTTAAACATTCCGTGATAACATAACATGAAAATGAACTTTAAGACAAGAACAATTATTATAATATTATAATTGCTAGATTTGTTATTAATAATGTTTTTATAGAGTCTAGAGGCCGAAAACAATAAATATTCTTGCAAAGTTTTGAGGTTGAGAACAAGACTTTAAAGTGTCAACTGTGCTGATCTCTCTAAGAATCTCTAATCTCTGGTAGTTGGAGCGAGGAAAAAAATACTTGTTAAAGGTACTCTGATGCTCCGTTAGTGTTTGGTTATCAAAAGTTGATAGTATGAATTCGGGTATATTTCCAAAAGTTTCTTAGCTTTGCTCACTGTTCATTATTTATATTGTCATACATGGTGACTATCCCTTTGCCTTGTGCCACGAGGAAGACGTATAACCTCTTCTGTCAGAGATATGATAGTTGTTCTGCACTATGTGTAGAAGGAAGACATGCAGTCTCTTCTACATAAGGTATGATTGTCTGCACAGACGTGTGGTCTCTTCTTTGTTAGATGATGGGAGCGTCGTTTATTGAGATTTGTTTTCTTGTCAGATGTGAGATGCTCGTTCCTAATACAAGGAAAGTGGGGATGTTGGTTTGTTGGCGTTGGCTGGGTGTCTGTCGATCTGAGTACTTGCCAACCTGGGTGCTTGTCAGCCTAGGTTCTTGTAGCTCTAGTCACTTGACTTAGATACTTGTCGACCTTAGACACTTGTCGGTCTGAGTACTTGTTAGCCTGGATACTTGTCGGTCTAAAAACTTATCGACATAGGTACTTGTCGGTCATACTTCTTGATAACCATATAATACAAATACAATGCATAAGATAAACAATATTTTACATTATTTATTTGGAATTTTTCTATGATGAAAATATTAAAAGTTATCAATAAACAAAAAGGTAACATAGAGATATGTATAATAGATCGGACATATTGTACCTATTGATAAAGTAACACAACCTTATAAAATTAAAAATCAATAAATTGTTTTCTAATAGAAGCAGTGATATTATTAACATCTAGCATTATATCTTTAGTATGGTGTGTCATGTTGTTACACATATTCATCTTCTTTCTTTTTCTCTTTTTCTATTTTTTTTAGAAAATCACAACATTATATTAAATAATTGATAGTTTCTAAATATATATTATAAAAATTTAAAATTCATTTATTTATTTATTTTAAAATTATATAACATTTTATCAAATAAATTTTTCAAATATTTAAAGTAATAATGTATAAATTATTAGTTTAAATTTTTCTTTAAAATGATTAAATCGAAATTTTTCAATCCAATTAAATAAAGTGTAGAGTCAAATACTTTTATAACAATTAAAATGTAATAGAATTTATTTTTAAATGTTCATTTCTAAATTTCATCACAAATATTCCTAAGGTATATATTAAATGTAACACATTTTATCTAGTAAAATATAATGTCGAATTCAATAAAAGTTATTATTTAATCAAGATTTCTTTGGTGATACTCGATATTCAATAATATAATTTTATTTAATATATAAAATATGAAATAGTTATAAGAAGAATTTTACCTTTTTTTATTTGAATATATACCAGTATGACATTCTTAATATTTTAATATTTTTTTCAAAAGTTGTTAATTTTTTCTTCTAACTAATAATTTCTTCTTTCGATTAATAATTTTTGAGCGGATTGAGAATTTCATAAACTACGACTTACACTAAATCTTGTGGTGGAGAGAGATGTAATACTCTAAAAGCATCCTATTATTGGGAGAGAAGTACATACTCATGAGGATTATTTTCCAACATTTTACTAACACAATCATAAACTGAAATTAATAAAATTAACATTATAACTCACTCATTGTGTCATTTTTTTAAATAAAAAATACTTAATAAACATTTACAAATTTATATAAAGTAAGTTGGACTAATGAGAACACATAATATAATAAAAAAAATAACAAAATAAAGCCTTTTAGGGATAACTAATTTATGAAAAAACTGTTTAAAATAGTACATCTTCTAAGTACTATTCTTTTATTCTTTACTTCTTAAAGCAAAATTTATTGATAAGATAATTTTGATTATTTTTTGTACTATTCTCTTCATCACAAAGTTCATTTATCAAAATATTTAAATTTTATGTGAAATCACCTATTGTCTCTAAATTTTGTTCCATTCTCATCACAACCTCTTCAATTTTATTCTATAACACAACATACTAACAAATAATGACTTCAATTGCTTCTACCATACTTTCAAGATGTATTATAACTTTCAAGATGATTGAACATTTTGTTCATCCCTCCGTGTTTCAATTCTAATAATGATGTTGACTACATCAATTGTTTGTAATTTTCATTTTGACTTAGTGACACTTTTGTATTTTGAACAGAGGTTTGTAGTTGCTCTGAATGAGAATAACAATATAACTATCCATCATGAGATATTCCTACAGTACTTTGCTAAGGACCTCCACACCACATCATCTAGCTTCACCTGCATACACCAACACAGACTATGTTACTTAATTATTTCACCTGAATATGTTAGTCCAGATGTACCATAACTCACTTCACTAAAGGGTCATTAGTACAAAAATGAGATTCTACATTGATTCCGCAACCGATGTTGATGCGAATGATGTAGAAAGTCATGACTTTTTACATTGATTCTTCAATCGATGTAAAAAATACACATATTACATTAGTTATAAGCATAGCTGATGTAATAGAGCACTTAAAAAGAGTAAAACACCAAACATATTACATCAATTGTAGCTGGAATCAATGTAATATGATACTTATTACATCAGTTGTATGTAATAATTACATTGGTTGTGGCTATAACCCATAACCGATATGTAATAATTACATCTGTTGTGGCTAAACCGATGTAATATGAAACTTATTACATCAGTTGTGGCTACAACCAATGTAAAGAGTTCTTTATTACATCAGTGGTAAGCTATAACCAATATAATAAGCCTCTTAAAAAAATTAATGGGTTGATAAATCTCTAATCCATACAAGTATAAATATGTGAAATAAAAACCCTAAAATCTGTAATAAAACCCTATTTTTTTTAAAAAAATGCGTACAAATACTCAAAAACATTTATTAGTAAATAATGGAATTTTTGAAAAAAAATTTAGATCCAAAATCCTCAACGGGGATTGCCCACCAAATTCGTTACTTCATTTTAAGCAACTTTCATTTTTAGAGCGTCTCAATCTGAGCCATATTTTATCAGTAAATATAAAATGAATAAAATAATGCATCTTCCAGCCCCTATTCTCCTCTCTACTTCTTAGAGTAAAATTTATTGATAATAAAATTTTGGTTATTTCTTGAGTTGTCATTCACATCATAAGGTTCATTTATCAAAATGTTCAAATTCTATATGGAATTAGCCATTGTCTCTAAATCTTATTCCACTCTCATCACAACCTCTACAAATACAACACAACATACTAACCAATAATGACTCTAATTGCTTCTACCATACTTTCAAGGTGTATTATGGCTCCCAAGAGGATTGAACACTCTTTACATCCCTTCTTGTTTCAATTCTAAAAATGATGCCAACTACACCAATTGTGATTGATATTTCATTTTGACTTAGTCACCTTATATTCTAAAGAAAGCTTTGTAGTTGCTCTGAAGAAAGGTTTGTAGTTGCTCTGAATGAGGATAAAAATCTAACTACCCATCATGGGAGATTCGTGTAGTATTTTGCGAAGGATCTTTACACCATCAAGCTTCACCTGCAAACACCAACACAAACTACGTTTCTTTCCTATTCAGCCTGAATATGTTAGTCTAGATATACGATAACCCATTTCACTATAGGGTCACTACTAGAATAAAAGGGATTCTACATCGACTCTAGGAGGCTTTCTACATCGGTTCCACAACCGATATTGATACCGGCGATGTAGAAAGTCATGACTTTTTACATGGATTCTTGAACCGATTATAAAGACAACAAATGTAATTCTTGAACCGATTATAAAGACAACAAATGTAATAAAACACTTAAAAAGGGTAAAAACACGAGATATATTACATCGGTTTTAGCTAGAACCAATGTAATATGAGACTCATTACATTGGTTGTGGGTACAACCGATGTAAAGAGTCCCATATTACATCGATTGTAAGCTACAACCGATGTAATAAGTCTTTTTTTTAAATAATAATAATAATAATAATAATAATAATAATGGATTGATAAATCTCTAATCCACACAAGGAAACACCACAAAAAAATTATAATTTTCTGACAAGCATAAATAGGTCAAATAAGAGCCTAAAATCTAAAAAAAAAAGGTAAAAATACTAAACAATAAAAAAAGTTAATAGTAAAGGATGAAATTTTGGAAAAATTTTATATCCATAGGGATTGTCCACCAAATTCATTATTCCATTTTGAGCAACTTTTATTTTTGGAACGTCTCAATCCAAGCTCCATATTTTATCAATTGAGATAAAATGAATAAAATAGAGGATTTGATAGTTGAATTAACCTATGTACAAAATTGTTCAAAATAGTGCATCTTCGAACCCCTATTCTACTCACTACTTACTGCAAAATTTATTGATAAGAAAATTTTGGTTATCTCTCGTGCTATCCTCCACATCATAACAACTTCTCCTCATCCTGCATTGTCTGATTAGTCACAAAAGCATGCACAATCCTTGTTGAACATTCTAAGATATAGGGTCCCTTTGACTTCGACACATTAAAACTCAAGCCATTATCTTCTCCCTTAGACTCTTGAAACTTATGAAATTTCTAAGTCCTTATTGTTGTTTGCACCTTCACAAGAGTAATGGTTTGCTCCTTTCTGTACAACAAATAGCAACTAGAAACCTCACATTCAATAATAGTTTTAAATGTTAACGCCAACTCCAAATTCAATAAAATCATTCCAATATCAAAGTGAGAAAAGGAAAACCTATGAAATTGGAAAGTACACACAAATGTTCTCCACAAAACGAGTATCGATCTCTACCAAATTCTTAATCAATAAAATGGATTTCAGATTCAAGACCAACATATTCTAGTGTTTCAGAAATTATTACCAATTCAATACACTAGGGTTTCACACATTACAAAATCAAAATAACATATGCAATCAAAGGAAAAGGGAGACTACTTACCTGAACCTCGCACCTAAGCCTAAACAAGGAGATTTTGATTTGTTCCAATGACAGCACACCACCATCGTGAATTCTTCTTAAGGCACCACACCACCATAAATTCTTCCAAGACCACACAATCCTACGCAAAAATTGGTCTGCATAAAGGGATAAAGGGATATCGTAGATTGAAAATATTAGAGAAGTAGGAGATTTTAAGCATTTTCATAAAGGGAGATAGTGAATACGAAGAGTGAGATGAAAACCAAAGTGAGAGAGAAAGTGAAATGGGAAAAGTGAAACAGGTGAGTAATTATAAATTTCCTACCTACTACTAGCTCCCCTATCTAAAAATTCCTTTCCTTTTTTTAGGTCAGCTAGCCCCATTCACCAAATTTTTTGGTTTTTTTATTTATTTAACTTAGTGTCAATTAGATCGATGCTTAATAATTATTATTTAATTTCTTTAGAATTTTTTATACTTGCTTGCAAGTTAATTAAAATAGAGATTTTAATCGTAGGATCATATGATTTTACATATTACATGTGATTCAAATCTCACTCATGACCGTGACATCGTAAAATGGTGGGATCATCCAATAAAATTACAAAAATGTATGGATCTTTATTTATTTCAGATTGTGTGTTACACCAACTGTTCATCTTCTTAGGAATCTCAAATAAAATCTAACCTTAATTAAACATTAATACAAATAAAATTTTAGCTTGTTATAGGTGTTGTCAACACCAATCTACCCAATTAAAATTAATATAAATAAATTTTATGTTGTGTTTAGTTTACTTCTTTGTGAATTGAGTTTTAAATAAAATAAAATTTAAATTCAATTAAAAGTTAAGAGTGTGCTCTTCAACACCATTGATCTTCTTGAGTGAAGGAGTTTCAACTATAATAAAACTTAATTAAGGCACTTCTCACGCCAGTCTCTTCTTCTTCCTCATGAAATTAAAAAAATCACAATTACAAACTCAAGTCATTAGAGCAACATGCTTCATATAGAAAATAAAATCTATAATTAGATCCCATAATTTACGATTTTATAAGCATTCTAATCATAATCTCTCGATTTTAACCACCTTACTCACTAATTTATGGATCCTTCTTTGTTTAATTTTTTTTATTAAACATTCATTTCAGCATCAACTCAAATATTTAAATTTTTTAAACCTATTTTTATTAAAATTAGTGTGGGCCTAGCATGGGCTTAGCCCATTTTAATAGTGTATGTGTTTGGCCCACGTTATAGTTTAGAAGCTGATTGCCAACATTCCTGTAGTGCCCTCCGCCTTTATTCTAGACTCGGTCATCTTGAATTAATACAGTTGTTATTTCAAACATAACATGTGTGTCAAAGACTTAGTCATATACAATGACTAATTTTTCACCCACATTAACACAACAATTTCCTCTCTAACGACTTCTCTCAGTTTTTATCACTAAGACATAAAGTTATGGTATTTCTGACTTTGTTGATCATGTCACTCTTCTCCCTTTGAGACATAGACATTATCATGTTCACATCCCATTCATATTATCAACACAAACTTGTTGTATCAAGATGACATCCATCTTGATTCTCTAAAATCCAAAGTCGTTATCGCTAAAAAGCTTCTCGATATCAAACTTGGAAGTCATGTCAATAACTTCTTGACTTTCTTTTTTTGTCCTCACAAATGTTTGTCAATGACTAGATTTACAATATTAAGGACCAAGAAACATAATAATAAAATTGAAAGAAAACACTCTATTGATATTAGAAAGTTTTATATATAGAGAATCTATCACAATAGAGTATAGCATAATAAAATTGAAAAAAAACACTTTATTAATATTAGAAAGTTCTATACATAGAGAATCTATCACAATAGAGTATAACATCTATACTCATGACATTCTCTCTACTATAGAACCTAAACTAATAGAAAAAAATTAAGACAATTACATCTAATAAATACTTGCATTAGACATTTTGTCCGCCAATATTATAGATTATCTCTGATAAATCATCTTCTATTTATTTCCATTAAGTAATCTAATCATTTGATTAAACTCTTATCCGGACAATTTATTATATATGATTTAAATTATCTCATCATAATTTCAAATATATTCAAACGCTTTCTATATTCAATGACAAAGAAATTTTGATGTTAAAGTGTCTCTAAGTCCTTTTTCTTAGAAATACTCTATTTAATTACATCCTACAGTGCAGGTTTAATATCGAGAAAAATGAAAAAATATAAAACATTTCAAACCAATTAACCAAATAAAGTAATAAAAAATTCTATACAATCCAAAAAAAAAAAAGTATGTATAACATTTCTTTCTCAACAAAAATTATACTCTAAATCACCTTTTTTACGAGTCAACTTATTTTAAAAGTGTAGACTAAAAAATTCCAATCATTTTCAGTATCATAGATTCTTTCGAACTAAATTTTAAAATTAATACCAACTAACCAAAATACATATACGATCCAAATAAAACAATTTTGAGAATATTTAAGTTAGATGTCAAATTGACACAAAATTAATATATTAATAAAACACCGCTACACAATTAATATATCATATGGCATCATATATCAAACTTTATCACTTACATGGTTACACCACTTAATAACATGATGTAGAAAACGAAAGTTATCAATGCATGCAAAACTATGATATCAAGATATTCAATTTAGCATCAAATTCTTTATTTTTTTGGTGCGCTGTGTTTTTCTTCTTCTATATACAGGCTCCGAAGAATTTCCCCAGCTTCTACCACCCCTTTGATTCATATTCCAAGTTCTTTTTGGTTCTAACGAAATTGAAAGCAGAAGGATATAATATTGGAGAGGATCTGAGTAAATAACCGACATGGAATATAGTATTCCACCAAAAGCAAGAACTCAAGTACACGTGTGGCATGCTTAAGTTAAGAAGACTTGATAAAATAAAACTCTTGTTAGGAAGCAAGAATGCTTCCTAGGATCTAATCTCTTAAGTGTTGTTGTTTCTATTTCTATAAATACTTCGAGGATAAACTATTTCATTAATTTTTTTTAATAGTAGGTTTAAATAAGTTTTAAATTCAAATATATCATCAATTTTATTTTGAGTATTTATTATTTTTTTAAAATTAAATGTCTAATAACTAATTAATTTTTTTCTTAAGTTTCTGTGAAAAACATATTTATATTTTCTTGATATTACACTGACACTTTTGACTCTTTCTTAGAATATTTCTTTATTTTTCTTTTTACCACTCAAGTTTTTTTATATATAATAACTTATATGTTTTTGGAACATGTAGTACTCCAAATCTTATGTTAACTTAAGGGATACACTAATAGAAAAAAACAAATGTCACGTATATAAAAAGGTTTGAACTAAAATATTTAATTTATTAAAATATTTAATTTAAATTAAAAAATAATGTCAAACAATCAGTTTAGGCAAGTAGAGTTAACTATACGGGCTTTAAACTAATAGTAACCTGAATATTACATTTTAATCAATATTTAGGACTTGTTTTTCTAGCGCATAAGCAATAATTAAATTTAAATTTATGTTTAATATGTAAATTTTTAATTTTTAAAGTAGGCATGAAATGTATATATTTCTTTTAGAGAATGATGTTTGTATTTAAGTAGTGGAGTGATAATAATATTTAAGTGATAAGTGTAGCAAATAAATCAATTTGGACTAGTTGGTTGTTGGGCCGAAAAAGATATAGGCTCAAAAAGCTAAAGAGGTGAGTTACTAAGGCGAGAGCTGTGAATAAAAGTTTTAACTCCATTTTTTCACTAAAACAAAAGTTGAACTCATTTTTGTTTAAACTCTTTTTTTTCTTTTTTCTTTTATTTCTCATTCATGTTTTCTTATACTTTGTTTGGATTTGAGGATTGATTTAAAAAATAAGAAAAATAAATTTAATATAAAAATTTGTGAGTGGTGTAATATATTTGATTAATAAAATAAAATAATTATTGTTAATATTATTATTATAAATTTATTTTGACTATTATTATAAATTTTAATTTTATTATTATTATTTATAATTTTATTATTATAATTATTATTGACATTATTATTACTTTTAGGCTTTAAATTAATATTATTAAGACTTTTAATTATCTTTTTATTATTATTTTATAAATTTATTATTAATATTTTTTTATCTTTTATTTTATTATTAACTTGTATTTATTAAATTAATTATTATTATTAGTATTATTTTAATAATTATTATTATTATCAATTATTCTTATTATTATTGATTTTATATTATATTATATAATTAATTATATTTATTTTATTTTAATGTAAATATAAATATTGATAAATTAGTAAAAATAATTAATTATAATAAATATAATAGAAAAATCCTAAATCTTTGTAAGTTGTGAAGAAAGTGTGCCACCAAATTCTTGTTCTGTTTTTAATTTTTAATTAATTTTTTATACATTGTGTTTTGGGCTTTCCTCTTATTTTATTGCTTTTGATCTATATTCATAATCTGTTGTGAAAAAGAAAATAAAAACATTAAAAATGATTTTAGATAGTTTACTTTTCCGAAATTGCTTCTCACCTGTAAACTAATGAAAAGTGAATTTTCTTTATGTTTAATATAAATTTTATTTTTATATTAATTATTTAAATGTGAGTTTAAGTTTTATATTAATTAGAAATGAGATTGTTAAATAATATCTAAAAAAAATTTACAAATTTAATATTTTTAAGATTTTGAATTGAAAGTGATATCATTTCTTTTATGTGAATAAGTTATTGTCTTATTTTTGTTTATCTTCTTGATAGGAAAGAATCTATAGAAGTCACAACAAATTATTAACAATAGTAAATTACTAAAATTACAAAGAAACCAAGATTTTAATTTGAAAAACCTCTCAAAATAGAATAAAATGTCCAAATTAAAATTAACTCATGATTAAGAAAAGATATAAAGGAATCTTAATCAATCCTACTAAATAGTGCTAACACTAACAAAAAGTGATACATTACTACTGTGCAAATTGAATATCTCTCTGTCGAGATCTCGTCTAACCCAACGATAAACGAGTCTACAATAACCATTTAATAGTTGTTACTATGTAAAAAATAAAAAAATGAATTTCTCTCTTTCTCTATCAAAGCGCTGATGTTTTAAGTGATTTAACACCTCTTTCTTACTCTCTTCTTTATTTCAAAGTAATCTGTATTTAATTAAGTGAGACATTAAAAGAGTTTCTCAATGTGAACCTTTTCTTCTATAGGAAGGAAGCTCAATACACTAACATTTTGTTGATGTCAAACAGATTTTGTCATTTTGAACTTATTTTTTTATGATTTATAGGTGCATGTGGAAATTTAAGGCTTGATTTTGGAAGAAAAAAAATGTGAAAGGTTTGGAGCAGTGTTTTGTAATGGTTAAACATTGCAAAGTGTGATCGGAACTCAGCAAGGAAACTTTCTTCTTATTCTATAACAGAAATCTTCTTCTACTGTTAGAGAAAGGTGCCAAAAAAAATGAGAAGGCCAACCACATTTTTGCAATTTATTTAACTGTCAAAATATCTTGCAAGTACATTTTTGCAATTCTCAGCTTTATAGGTGAGTTTTTTATATGAACAACCGCAAATATTATTTTGATATAATGTCATGCACTCTAAAAATTATAACTAATATATTTAATGTCTATTATTTCAATCTTATTTTTTCATTAGTATTATAAAAAATTCAAAAACTTATAAGTATATGGTTACTTTTATATATTTATAATTACCTTTTTATAAATATTATAAAAGGTTAAAAATATAAACCAATGAAATAAAAAAAAATTGAACTTTTTCTTTGTTATCGATTTATATATATACAGGACTGACTCAAGACCCAAATAGATAAAGTAACCGTTTTAGGCCTCAAGGTTTCGAAGGTCTAAAAAAATTTAATATTAATATATTATTATAAAATTAAAAAATATTTAATTTTAAAATTATACTTAAAAATAATTTTTAATTAAAAATTTAAAATATCTTAACTCATTTTAAGTTTACATAAGTATTATAAATATTCTTTAATGAGTTTAAATTTATATTGATACTATAAATATTATTTAATAAATAATATTTTTAAAACTTTCTTCTTATAAATCAATAGTATTTAAAAAAATAACAGTGAAGGAATCCTAAATATTAATTTTCTTTCTAATTTTCTATCTCTTCCTAGTATTCTATCATATTGACCTCATTTATTTATATGTCATTTCATTCTCTAGCCCTTTCACTTATTTTCTTCTTTTATCTGACTTCTTCATTTATCTTTTCTATTTCTCTTACATCATTTCTCTTTCATTCTTTCTTGCATATTATTATTTTAATTTGAGTGTTTGATTGTCATCAAGCCATTATCCAATTCCAAATTTGTTTTATTATTCTATTGTGCATGTATGCCTATGTCTTTATTTATTTAAAGACCTGGAGCGGTAGATTTGTGTTCGTTTTTGCTCCCATTGGGTACATCAATATCAGGTAAAAATACTATCAAATTGATGAATTAATCTCAAAATCATTTTATTCTTTATTATTATTTAATTAATTTCAAAGTAATTTTTGTAGATTCAAGAAAGAGCATTACAAATTTAGAATTTGTAAATTATATTTAAAGGCTTACTTAAAAGATAGAAAAAGGAGACTTGAAACATCAAGACAATATACTATGATCAAGTTCATTGTTTTGACAATCAGGTTTTATCTTTCTTAGTCATGTTTTATTTACTTATAACTTATATTAAGTGTATTAAGTGTTATATATATATATATATATATATATATATATATATATATATATATATATATATATATATATATTATAGTTTTTAATTTTATATAAAAATATAGCAATATGTCAACTAGAATATGTTAATCAAGTTAATCAAAACATCAGAAAAAAAAAGAGTTGAGTTTTTTTATTAAATTACAAAAAGAGGCTATGGATAAATTTATAAAAATAAATAAAAAATATGAATTAGAAAATGAAAGTGAGTGTTCTTTGAATGCCTAAACCTTGAAAATTATTTGAAACATGATAAGTTGTTAGATCTTGATGGTTTAAATTTATTTTCAGAATTAAATATCTTAAATGAGATATATGATTGGAAAATGATAAACTAATTGATATTCTTAATTATATAAAAAGAATAAATTCTTTTCTAAATATATATATATATATATATATATATATATATATATATATATATATTATATAAAATAATAT
>Ga0209700_105953_pt1 | contig 19737 bp, 7 predicted proteins | sample SiratroredBW_FD_187528 | JGI IMG/M metagenome (GOLD analysis project Ga0209700, IMG submission 187528) | Root nodule microbial communities of legume samples collected from California, USA - Siratro red BW (SPAdes) (version 2) | ecosystem: Host-associated > Plants > Roots > Nodule | place: USA...
TATATATATATATATATATATTATTAATCTCACCTTTTATATGTCATATCATCAACAAAAAACTGTATAAAAACATACAACATGTATAAACAACATCAAACATGACATAACATCGTTGTCATTTCAGAATATTGCAACGTCAACAAGCTCTTCTCTCTTAATGGAGTGATTACACCTTTCGTCAATTACAACATTTAAGAGTTGATGCAATCCTAGCTCCATTACATCCGTCAATTTGCTTCTTCTTGGATGTTTGATGTAGTGGACGTGATTTGATATACATGCAACAAAATAATTGTTGATTGAACATTTGAGATGGATTCGGAAGTGAATTATGTGTGAGGTTATGCCAAAATACTTAGGAGTAAGCAAGAGTTTTGTTTAGAAAGGTGACTACTATTTTGAGAGTTCTTGAACATGTTGAAGAGACAAAAATTGGTTAGCATTTTATTATTAATTCAAAATTGAAAAATGAGTTACATAAGCATCCTAATTGAAAAACTAAGAGTAATTCTAACCCTAAAAGCTCACATTTTACTGAGTAAATAGTTGGATCAGTGTTGAATAACGCTTGTGTGTCAAGTTGTTATTGATGAAAGTAATTTTAGCTCTTTATCCAATATATCACTTTATGTGGCTTATGTTTGAACAAATATATTTGATAGACACAAGCAATTGACATTTTTTGTAATATAAAATAAGCGTATAAATATTCAAACAAATATGATGACTTAAATTATGTGCATATTATTTAAACATATTAGTGTATTGTCAGAAGTAAAGTGAGACTCCACAATATTTTATGTTTAATGTTTTATGTTTAAGTGAGACACATAAAATCACAACAATACATAATATCATATAAATATTTACACATATCATACAATATCACGTATATCATACATTTCATATAAATTTAATCATACATTTCATAATTACAATATACCTCAATGATGTATACATCTTGCATACTACATCATAATACCAAATATAATATAAATATTTAACCATCAATCATACAATTAATCATAAACTATATAAATTACATCATTAATTATAGCATAATTTAACTTTTTCATTTATTTATATGTACATATGCATAATATTTCTCAACTCTAAAACATATCAATTTTATTACACCAAAAAGTCAATTGAGTGAGATTTTTTTTTTTTTTTAAATCGAGTAAAGTTTTTTTTTCTTTTAAACGAATAAAAAACTTTATTTTCTCTATATGTTTACTTGAAAGACCAAGTTATTGTTTGAGAGAAATAATCTTAAAAAAAAAATTGTATGACTTTATTTTTGTTTAAATAAAATTAATAAAAAATATAGATATAATTATGCAAAAAACTTGAAAATACAAATACGGTTCTCATACCAAAATATTTTTAAACTTATTCTTAAAACATAATATTTTTTCTTAGTTATTTTTAAATAAATATCTATTTATTTATACATTTGAAAAGTTATCTAGTTTTAACAGAGTATTCTTTGTATATGTATGTTAATATATTAATATGAGTTTAGTATAAATTATTTAATGTGATATTTTTATTATTAACATCTTTAGGTTGTAAATAGAGTTAGAAGTGAATACTATATTAAAGAATATATATATATATATATATATATATATATATATATATATATATATATATATATATATATATATATATATAAATATATATATATATATATATATATATATATATATATATATATATATATCACGATAATAGGGTTGTTAAAATTAAAATGTGGTTACTAAATGGATTAATTTAGTGGTATTTATTATGTACTACTTTTTACCTTTTTTAATTATAAATAACGTGACATATAAATGATAAATAAAAAAACATTTAATCACAAAATAATAAAAAACATCTTACATTGTATTAATATAAATGGATAAAAAAATATCAAAAATATGATGAATTGTTTTTTTAATCAAAATCCGAAAATCGAAATAAAACGAAACCGATGTTGATAAATTTGGATTGACTGAAAAAATTGAAAATCTAGATAAACCAATCCAATTAAGGTTGAAGAATTTAAATGTATCCGAAGTGTGAACCCATCCAACTCATAAACACCACACATCCATTCCATAGTTTGAAACTATGAGAGACAAAGATACTACGAAATAAACAGGTCAATTAAGTGTCACAGTTGTGATTGATGTAATGAATTTGGAAAGTTATTACGATTAAAGATTGGCGTTTGGATTAAGTTATTATCACCAGTTGTTGCTAACTTTTTATGACCAATACGCGTTTCAAGCACTTCGACATGTCATCATAATTATTTTCTTTTTGTACTAAAACCATTAATTCCTTATAAGAAAATGAAAGATATAAATACATTCTGCTGTTGTATTTCTTTCTTGTCTTTATACTTCACCAAAAAAAAATTATTGTCTTTATTTATTGCCATAAAATAAGACACACATTAAAAAGATAAGTATAGATATCTATATATTTTTAATTATTGTAAAATCCAATGAACTTATTATGTGTGACAATTTTTGATTGAATAATATGTTAATTTTCATACTATATTAAAGTTTAAGGGAAATTATAGGCATGAAAATTTAAAGAAAAGAAAAACATGGAATTAAAAGCGGTCGATTTTGGAAGAGAGTATGATATTAACATACAATTCAGAACGTTTCTCTTTCAGTTTGATTTATAAATATTGAAACCTACAAACTCTGTAAAATAATTGTTGAAAGTGTTAAGAGAATAAAAAATAAATAAAAATAAAAATCCAGATTCATTTAATAATATTTGTTAGCAATTTAACTTTCTGTTCGATTATTTTATGGGTTTGTCCAATGTTTATCCGGTCATGAGTTTCAAATGATAAATTCAAAGTAATCTTACAGTTAATTTTTTTATTAATAATTTTATTATTTTTCTACAGAGTAATTTATCAGTTTCAATTTCTTTTACATCATTTGAACAAATATTTAGTGACTCGCTGAACCTATTATAAAGTTATTGTTTATCTTAAATGATTCCGATGAGTCTTTTCTCCATGTTAATTAAAACTCCGCGTCTTTAATTAACGAGTTTAATTTTAGAAAATATTTATAATTTATATGCTTTTAAACACGTTGTTAGTGTAATATCCTATGCAAATACTTTAATTAAATTTAATCTATTTTCACATTAATTAATAAATAAAATGTTCAAAATCTTATTAAATAGTATATATTAAGCTCATTAATTATATTACAAAGGATTTTTATTTGGATTCAATGTCATCCTGATATGGCTGATACAATTTTTAAAGTAATTATTAAACATATTAGTATTTAGTGATATACTTAAAAAAATTTATGATTCCTTATAAGTTTACGAGTTTTTGAATATGCTGATAAATAAAATAATTTTTAAAACCATGTATTCATTTTAAAAAGATATTGGTTTAGTTACTTAGCGAATATAAACCACATAAACAAAATAAAAAAATTATAGGAAATTAACATAATATATATATATATATATATATATATATATATATATATATATATATATATATATATATAAATTTATTGTAATAAAAAAAACGCCCACATCTGTCTTACCCATTTCTTCACCTGTAATGGATGACACGTTCCAAAATTGAAATAAAATATTATTGAAAAACGGAACGGAAAAAAGTTATACATAACGTATATACAATTAATAAATAAATATGAGAGGATACAAAATTCTTAAATACATATGAGGAAGTTATTTAAGCCTCATTTATAATATATAACTATTTTAGTTTACTGAACAGTTTTAATTTGTGAAATACGATTTTTTTTTTATAGGAAAAAATTATAATTGATCTTTGTTTTTATTTTAAATACATCAATTTATGCGAATATTTAATAATATTATCTTTTTAAACAATATATTAATAAATAAATAAACAGTTAAAATGTTATTAAATATTTAAATTACATATATTAAACGCATTAGTTACATTAAAAAAAATATTTGTTTTTAATTAATCTAGCAGTGATAAAATTGTGTTAAATTACAAATTGAAAAAAAGAAAAAAAAAAAAGAAAAAAAGGAAACGGTGGAATCTATTAATCAGAAAAAGCCATTAGTTAGAAAGGCAAAAGTCCGTCCAGAAGTTATCGCCATCACGGGAATGTGTATTACGGAAAAAGCTGAAGAGGTGTGAGTGCGTGACATCATTTTATACCATTTTTTTTTATCATCAGTCTACTCGTATATACGTAATACGCATTTTAATAATTAAATAAATTTTATTCTTGCAAACTAAATAAATTTTTTTCTCGTTTTTTTATTACTGGAAATAAAGTTACGGCCATTAAATTCAGTTGGAGGGGCGTTTGATTTGACAATGGTCACCGACACAGAGGAACACCTCCCAGGTTATGAATCACCAAAACAAAAATTCCACACTTAAATTAAATTTGTGGCACTCCAAAATTCCACATCATGTTGCTAACGGTTTCTAATTATTTTTTAAACCCAAATCCTCTGTCAAATAGAGAGGCGCGTTACAATTTGATGGGTGCAACAACTACTACATCATGTCTACATATAATATAACGGAAACAACCATTAGGAAAAACCACATTAGTTTTCAAAAACAATATTTTTATTACATCACTTTTCACCCCTGCAAAAATAATTAAATTAATTATAGAAAATAACACATCCCTTTAGTTGAATAATGGATGTTATTATCAATAAAAATTTTGATTAATAATTATTAAGTTTATTTCCTGAAAAGCTCGTAATAAATTAATGCATGTTTGGTGGGGATTGTCTTCCGTTCCATCTCTCCGCGTAAACCACTTTATTCAAAGCGTAAGCGAGTGAGTGCCAACTAAGTTTTTAGAAATAATAATGATAATAATAAATAATTAATAAATAAATAATAAATAATAATAATGAAATGGTAGCGTCTTGTAAGGAAAGAGCCAGAAAATACCGAATTATAATGTAAAGAGTCTTCCTTTTTTGTCTCGAAAAAAAAAAGGTAGAAAATGAATTTGGAAAATGTAATAAAAAAAGAATAAAAAAAAAAGGAAAAGCGAGTGAGGAGGAGAAGAAGGAATAGAGAATCTGGTGGGCTTTGAGCTGTGATTTAGCTGTCCTTTCGATGAATTATTAAATTGTTTTAATTTTTTATAATTTAAATTGGAGGGCTGAGTCTCTCTCTCTCTTCACAGACTCTTATACGCTCCCTCAGGGCTCAGCCTCACACTCTTCCTAAATCCCTAGAAACAAACACTCAGAGAGAGATTGGGTCTTGAAGGTGCATTTCTCGCAGCAGATCTGAAAGAAGAGGAAAATCAAAATCGCGTGGTGATTTGGGTTGTTCAGATGCGGCATGTGAGATGAGGAAGAAAACCTATTCCTTCCATTTCTCATTCTCATTCTCACTCTCACTCTCACTCTCAGTCTTCCTCCTTCTGCTTGCACACTCCGGAGCAATCTCCCACAATGGCCCTCTCAGCGACGCCGAAGTCTCCTTCATCAAGCAGCGCCAGCTTCTGTACTACAAGGACGAGTACGGTGACAGAGGGGAAAAAGTAACCGTAGATCCCTCTTTCCGCTTCGAGAACGACCGTTTGAAGAACGCGTACATAGCGTTGCAAGCATGGAAGCAGGCCATTCTCTCTGATCCCAAAAACCTTACCCTCAACTGGGTGGGGCCCAATGTCTGCAACTACACCTACGTTTTCTGCGCTCAGGCCCTTGACAACCCTAAGATCCGCACCGTCGCCGGAATCGACCTCAACCACGGCGACATTGCCGGATACCTCCCCGAGGAGCTTGGCCTGCTCACCGACCTCGCTCTCCTCCACATCAACACCAACCGGTTCTGCGGCACCGTGCCGCACAAGTTCGACAAGCTCAAACTCCTCTTCGAGCTGGATCTCAGCAACAACCGATTCGCCGGGAAGTTCCCCGACGTCGTGCTGCGTCTGCCGCAGCTTAAGTTTCTAGATCTGAGGTTCAACGAATTCGAAGGCACGGTCCCCAAGGAGCTCTTTGACAAGGACCTCGACGCCATTTTCATCAACGACAACCGCTTCGTGTTCGACCTGCCGGACAACTTTGGGAACTCCCCCGTGTCGGTGATCGTGCTGGCCAACAACCGCTTCCACGGCTGCGTGCCGGCTGGAATCGGCAACATGAAGCGGCTGAACGAGATTATTCTGATGAACAACGCGTTCAGGTCGTGCTTCCCTGCGGAGATAGGGATGCTGACGAACTTGACGGTGTTTGATGTGAGCTTCAACCAGTTGTTGGGGCCTTTGCCTGACGCCATCGGTGGGGCCGTGGGCTTGGAGCAGCTCAATGTGGCGCATAATTTACTCTCCGGGAAGATACCCGAGAGCATTTGTAAGCTTCCCAATCTCCAGAACTTTACTTTCTCTTACAACTTCTTCACCGGCGAGCCGCCAAGGTGTCTCGCTTTGCCGGCGGCTGATGACCGCCGCAACTGTCTTCCGGGAAGGCCTGCCCAGCGCTCCGCCGGACAATGTAAGTCGTTGTTGTCGCACCCTGTGGATTGCAAGTCTTTTAGGTGTAAGCCTTTTGTTCCTACCTTGCCTCCTCCTCCTCCTCCGTCACCACCATTGCCGTCACCGTCACCGCCACCGCCGTCGCCTGTTTATGTTCCTCATTCCCCTCCGCCGCCACCACCAGTGTACTCGCCACCGCCACCACCTCCAGTGTATTCGCCTCCACCACCGCCACCAGTGTATTCGCCTCCACCACCGCCACCAGTGTATTCGCCTCCACCACCACCTTCACCACCTCCGCCGGTTTATTCTCCCCCTCCACCACCACCTTCTCCACCTCCACCTTCACCACCTCCGCCTTCACCGCCACCTCCAGTCTATTCTCCACCCCCGCCCCCACCATCACCACCTCCGCCATCCCCACCACCGCCAGTCTATCCATCACCTCCTCCACCTTCCCCGCCGCCACCTTCACCGCCACCACCAGCACCAGTTTATTGTGTAAGGTCTCCGCCACCACCTTCACCGCCTCCGCCATCACCCCCACCTCCACCAAGTCCTGTGTTCTCCCCACCACCACCTGTGCAATATTACTATAGTCCACCACCGCCACCACAACACTCGCCTCCACCGCCACCACCACACTCGCCGCCTCCACCACCCCACTCTCCTCCACCGCCAGTTTATCCCTATCTGTCACCGCCCCCACCTCCTCCTGTTCACTCTCCACCTCCGCCGGTCCATTCACCACCACCACCATCTCCTCCACCTTGTATAGAACCACCACCACCACCTCCACCCTGTATAGAACCGCCGCCACCTCCACCATCACCACCGCCTTGTGAAGAGCATTCGCCTCCTCCACCATCACCACATCCTGCACCTTACCTGCCACCGCCATCACCATCACCACCACCTCCCCCAGTTCAATACAATTCTCCTCCACCACCAACACCTGTTTATTCTTACAATTCACCACCGCCGCCACCTCCGTCGTCTCCGCCACCAGCCCCTGTATATGAAGGGCCTTTGCCACCTGTCATAGGAGTCTCATATGCATCTCCTCCTCCACCTCCCTTTTATTGATTCTTTTGAGAACTTTTCTCCTCTAACCCTTGCCCTCTACCCTAGCAATGAAAAAAACCATTTAAGTTCAGTTCATACTTTTGTTATTATTGGTGGCCATTTCTGCTGTGCCCTCTTCTTCCTGTGCCAGCCATGTCAAGTATGTACGCGACTCTCGTCGCGAAAAATAAAACCTGAGAGAACCAGAAGGGTTTGTGTAAGGCTGCATGTGATGTTTGTTCTAGTATAGGAAAACAGAGAGGAGGTTACAGTGGATTGAGGTAAGAGGAGAAAGTCTCTCCATATTGATTTGAATTGTTATGGATATTCGAGTTGTGAAATAAAAATGGCAGAGAAAGAGTAGGTTGCAGAGAAAATGTGTATGTATAGGGATGAATTTGGAGACCATAATTCAGGGTTGCATTGCATAGAGTAGCAGCACTTTCTGCTGCTGCTGCTGCATCTGCAGGTTTGTGGAGTTTATTGTTATTGTCTCTCATATCATACTTTTTTTTTATTTAATTTTTTGTTTCTTTTGTTTTGCAATTTATAGTATAATTTAAGAACATTTTACATGTATTGATTTTCTGAATTGAGGTAATTCCTTTCTCGTACGAGTGTCTCGAAAATATTTCTCTGCTATGAGAATGTTGTGTGTGCTTATGCTTCACCTGCCCATCTCTAACTGCATTTATGTGATGTCCCCTCATCTGTGATTCCATGCCAATGAGATAGACTAACTTTATCATTTGATCAATTAGATAGTGGTTTCAATTCGAATTTTCGGAGCAATATGGCTTTGTACTTCAGAGCTCCATCTCCACCACCATCTTTGTTTAAACTTCGAATATGGTTTTGGCCAACCAAATGCAACCCCATCTCTGTTTCAACTGTAGTAGATATGTTTTTGGCAACATCCACTTAGCAAAAAGCAATACCAATATTTTCAATGCTATGGATGAAGGTTTACGAAATCAGAAAGATGTTGTTTTGAAAATTTTTTATTTAAAACCTGATAATTAAGGTTAGGTAAGGAATCTAATTATGGGTTGTTGCTGTTATCAAAGATTATACTTGCGGTTTGAAATGATCCTCAATCTTGGATCGAGGTCACCACCGTTGTCTATAGTTCAGAGGACCCTGATTCAGGTCATGGTGGTGGGACCTGATTTTCCATCCCAAGGAACGTTTTAAGGATGATGGCATGCCAGATTTCATTTATTTAATTTTTTTAACCCTTTCTTTTTCACTTGATTAGCGGTATTGTTTAAGATTGCCCCCCATGTGCACACTTCCTTCACAATAATAACTCTTTAGATTTGAATTCAAATCTGTTTACGTGAAGCACACTTTTCCACCATTGCAATTTTGGACATTAAATACTCTTTAGTTTAACCTTTGCTAAAAGCTCGTTCAGGTTTAAAAATCTCCCACGCTTATCAAACGTTCAAACTTGTTTTTCCTCTTAATCCTTGTTTTGTTTCTTATTACCACATTGGGTGCTCAACCAGAACTTACTTCTGCCTATAACTTTGCTCTAATATTATTTGAAAAAATGTTTAAATGTAAAAGTACTTCATTTTAAATTTTTTACAAAATGAAAAGCATAAATTAAAGTTTGTAAATTGAAACTTGTGCTTTTATTCAAATGGCTTTTGACTTTAATGACAAAAAAATGCTTTTGTCTTTTACTTTTTGCTGGTTGTGCCTCTTCTGTGCTACCCCTTTCATCACCACCTGCCTTCCTCGGGTGTTGTCCACTGAAACTTGTCTCACATAAAAGTAAAGGCAAGATGATTGTGAAACTTTTGTTTCCTACCACCAAGGGATCCCACTCTACTACTTCTGCCATATCGTTTCCAAGCCCATTGATGTGAATTGTTCATAAATTCGGATAACCTCTGTAGCCCAAGTGAATTTGCCGTTTTTCATTCTCAAAATGAACCTTAGAGCAGATACACGGAATTTTTCAATACAATTAAAATCAGGACAACCAAATTTAGACGTCTCTATGTTAATAAAAAGACAAAAAGAAAAAAAAATGAAAATTTAATATGCTAAGACAATAACTATCTTAAGGATAAATATAAAGCAAGAATTCTAATTGTCAACACTGTACATTAAATTAAAAAAATACAATGGTATGTAATATCACATACAATGCCGTTTGTTTTATGTTGAAATAATTAAAATAATGAAAGTGGAATTGTTCCATGTAATTTTAAAGACCATGTGGACAAGTATCAATATTTGGTTCTCATCCAAGAGAAGCCAGTTTTCATGATAACTTCTTTCCCAACTTGTTTCTCATTTTCGTCCATTGTTTTTTTCTTCTGGAAGAGCGAGACGAAGTTGAATAGAAATAGCAACTTGTTCATCATACTTGGGAAAAAGGGCGATGGAATTCAATTAATTTGTTTGCAATTATGAGGAAAATGTAGAGTAGCGATAGGTAGTAGCGCTTTAAATATTTGCTTTATAGGTGTCTCACAAATGGGAGGGATTTTTTAAGGTGAGGAATCAAGAGTACACTTTTTATTAAAATTGGTATTTAAAAATTATCATTAGTACACGGTAATCCTTATTTTCATTATACTTTTAATAAAAAAAAAGTTACAATTATTTTCTTAATTAATGTCTTGGGAGAATTGGTAACCCCACTAGACAGAGTTGGTCTAGTGGTAGTGGAACTAAGAATACATGAGTAATTTGAATGATGTCCAACTTCTACTATCATTAATGCCTCTGTGAAAGAAAATTCTTTAGCACATTGGTGAGCAACATTTCTATTTATTTTCTTGCACCATTCTGTAACACATTAGTGCCCACATATTGGACCCGGAAAACAAATTAGCTGGACTCATTAAACAAATTTGATCTCTTTTATGCATGAATCTATTTTTCTCATGTACCATTTAACATGCATAAAAAAGAATTCCCCTTTTCAAAATTTCTAGATTTGAAGGGAACTGTGGACCTGGGGTCACTTTCTCCACTATGGAAACCATGGCAAGTTAGATGAAAGTTCTATATACCTTGATGGTTTTGGCCTTGAATTAATTGTGCATACCCTTTGTGTTAGGGGAAGGGAAAAAGTGGAAATAAGTAAAAGCATGGAAGTTCCACTTGCCCTTGCTACCTTTGGATGAAGGGGAAAATTTAGAAAAATTGCAACACAAGCAGGGCATATCCCACCACCAAATGGATAGTGACGTGCATGAAAGGGCCCCTCCATGTATAAATTCACATGGCCTGCAAAGGCTTTTCACATCAAACATGTAATGAAAAATATTAATGTTAGAAGTTGGTTGACTTGTTCTATGCCTCAACCGGGACATAAGTTTTCATTTAATTTGGGTTCAAGGACAGCCTGTGATTAGGTCAAGCATATTTAATGGCATTTCATAAAGTGACTCATGATATTGACCCCATTCTCACATTTAAAAGCACAGACAAGTATCTCTTTCAAGCAATATAAAGAGATAAACAACCTTATCAATTTGGAAAAAACTTGGGTTCAGGGAAATTTCTTTTTCAAATCAACTTAGATTTACCATACTCTTTTCCACATGCCTCCACTATTTCAAATATTCCATAAAAAACAATATAGTTTCTAATTAATTAAAAGAATATACCAATCTTCGTCATTTCAAATTACCCTTCAAATCACAATTATGGTCACAGCGTTAAAGTTTTTTTATTCACTATAATTGAAGTCAAATTAACTATCTTTTGTTGTACAATTGAATTTCTTAAATATTTTGTTATTGAATGGTAGGCTACTCTAGTTTAATTTATAGGTTTAGCTTCCGACTTTTTGAATTTTTTTGATATAATTATTTTTTTTTGTTTTTATTCGGTTTTAGATTTTGGAAGGACTTCTTATAAATCTTCTGACACTTAAGTTATTGGAAGGAGTCCTGTAAGTAAGTACTTTAACATTCAAGTTAGTTAGTGGTCTAAGTATTATAGAATATTATATTTTAGATTAGAATAACATTATCTTATGTCATGATATCATTTTTTTTCTATTTATAAACTTCTAAATGAGTTTTTCAATAAGTGGGCCAGAGATTCAAATTATTAAAAGGTCTCCTATATGCTTTTTTTCACGCTTTGAAACCATATCAATAATAAATTAGTCGATTAATTGATTCGACAATATAATTATGAATTGGATTTGTTAACTGATCGGTCTTATAATATATATTTTACATGTCAAAATGTTAGTTTGTAAATCAAAGAAAAAATATCATAAGTTAAACACAAAAAGAAAAAGAAAAAGATAGAAAAGACACATCATCACAAGAGGAGGTACATTGCAATGGAGTAAGGTTAGTATTAATGTGGGTGGTGGCATAAAAGGAACATTATGAAAGCAAGGAGGGATTGAAGTCTTTAAAAGTTGTAGGTAATTCATTAATGGATGAAGGGGAAGAAGATGGGCAGTGCCAACCAATCCATATAGATGCATATACCTAATCATAGGCATTATTCACGGGAACACAAAATGTAAAGGCAATGGTGATAGGTAGGGTTTGTGTACTGTAATAATAATAGTTCAAGTAAGTAGCAACCCTTTTTTTCAGTTCCCATTCTCTACCAATCCAATAATTGAATTGAGCAGTGCACACACATAAATGAGAAAAAAAAAGAAGTGTCACTGTAAACTTTGTAGCCTAGCCTCAATTTAGATGAAGTAGAAGAAGGAAATAGAAAAGGACAATTTGAATAAATTACCCTAGGGAGAGTAGAAAGTTTTGCCGCAATTGATGGGTCAATCAGAAAGTCACCAATGAATAACCCTAATTGCTACACTTTTCTTAGCCGTAAGGGAAAGTAAAATTGAAAGAAAAATGAAAGGGATGTTGAGGAAAATAAAAGCTTGGAAGAAAATTATGTTAGAAGACACTTTTGCTTGGATTTTGATGAATAAGACCCATTCAAATTTCCATTCTCGGATTATTCAATTCGGAATTTCTCTATCATGAGAATGTTTGCTCTTGATTTGCGTATTTGATTAGTAGTTGCCATGTTCATGTGTCATTTATTGTGTAATTCTATTTAATTAATTTTTATTTAAGAAGAATATAAATACACCATTAGTTTCGCCTATATCTTCCAATAACTATTTTTAATATATGAAAAAATAAGATTATTTTCATACTTTCAAAATTGTCCATGTTTTATGTTTTGAAGATATACTCACTAATAATAAAAATAAAAATAAAAATAATAATAATAATTATTATTATTTATTCGATCGCACTCGTGATAATTTCGGCGTAAATACGTGACCGACAAGATTCGCGTGATTTCATAATGTTTTGGTTTCTCATGTTTACACACGTGCGGCGCGGTGGCCACTCTTTCTTTATATTTTTGTTTCTTTCATTTTTTCTTTTTTATTTTTGCAATTACTACGATATTTTACCAATTCAAAAGTCTCCAATATTAATGCGTGTTGGTAAAATCATATGACAACTAGAATTAATTCGGTTTCGAATTCAAACTCTAGACATTTGAATAAAGTAAATATTTTTGAAAATAATATCACTGTTTATAATAATATGATAATTTTATTTAACTCGAGAAAAGTTTATCTTTTAATCTTTACTAAAATATGATTAATAGAGTGTTACTAAATATTAAAAAAATGTATCTGTTACTAATCTCGCATGATCAACTATGAGTGTGCATAAGAAATTATTAATTTTAAGAAAATTAAGACATATTAAATTTGAATTGTTATTTCGTAAATATTTATTTAAACAAAATATTAAAATTTATTGTTTTATTTGATTAAAATATTTCAGTTCTAATCAAATATAGCATTATGATCAAGGTAGAGACTAAACAAAACGTAAAATAGATATTACTAAATTTTAAATCCTAAATCTTAAATTTTATATTTATTGTATTCTTATGTTAAAATGGTTAGTATAAGTGGAAAGTCATTAAATTTATTTTATTTTATTTTAGGTTATTAGGATTCTAATAACGCTATTTCTTACGTATTTATTTCTTCACTTCCATATATTTCTTCTTAATTCTCATAAATATGTAAATCGTGACATTGTTAGTTTTGAAATTATGTAAAATTTATTTCTTCACTTTCTTATATATATATATATATATATATATATATATATATATATTATTTTTTTTAATTCTCAATGTAAATTGTTATATCGTTGTTTTGAAATTATGTAATTTGAAAGTTAAAAATGTCTTTTAAATTATACAGTTTAAAAAATTTATGGATTGTAAAAATGTAAAAGTTATTTTTAAATTCTGAATTATACAATTTAAAAGTTTTTTTTTTCTTAAAAAAAAGTTTTTGAAATATAAAAAGTAAAAGTCATTTTTTTTTATTTTTGAGCTGTACAATCTAGTTGATTTTTATTATATTGATTATCTTTTTTAACAATACTCGCTGTTAAAAGAAGAAAACTACTATCAATGTCGAGTTTCTTATTAACAATGTCCTCGTCTCCTCCGTTGTCATGACTTTTTGACGGAGGGTCTCGGACGACCCTAGCCTCCATTCACCTATTTTTCAATTAATAAGGCCACATAATTTTTAAATTACCAAATTTTAAATTATGTAATTTGTAAGTCTTTTTAAGAAAAAAAAAAATGATTTCTATATTATATAATCTACAAGCCAAAAATGATTTCTAAGTTATGTGATCTATAAGTTTTTTTCAAAAAATACTTTTAACTTTTAAATTGTATAATTAAAAAAATAAAAAATTTCATATTTACAAGTGTGAAAAAAAATGATAAAAATGCAAAAGTAAATGTCCAACTATTCATAAACCAAGTACGTTTGGGAGTGGAATTCATACACTTTGGGATGAAGAAAAACTTTATAGAATTTGAAATTATTGTTAAATAAGAAAAACTTGTATAATTTAAAATATAAGAATTGTATTATATACAAAAATAATTAAAGACGATGAAGAGGAATTTAGGAGAGTCTATTTACTTTTTTAATAAGGGTAAAATGATAATTGTTGGGTGCAGGAGAGGTGTAAGAAGCGATTGGATGAGTTTTTAGCTGGGCCTATATTATTGGATATTTTTGTCTTTGTCCAAAACTGACCCCAAAAACACTTATTATTGGATATTTTTTGTGCTTTACCAAAGCTGATCCAGAAAAACTTGTTGGGCCTATACTATTGGATATTTTTATCTTTGACCAAAACTGACACCCAAAAAACCTTCTTAAAGAGAGAGACTTAAAAACCTTTATACAGCTAATAATAGGTTAACCGATTACGGGAATATGTTTGAAGAAAAAAGTGAGAATTAATATCAAAACATTAAAATATTTAATAACAAGTGTTTAAATTTTCTATTTTAAAAAATTAGAATTGATTTAATAAAGCAATACTATTTTTTGATGGTTTATAAATCTGTCATGTAAAAATTGATGTTAATCAAAGAAGTTTGAATATTAACTAAACTTTATAAATATCTCATCATAAAATTTTATTTATAATGTGTGTTAAGATATAAAATATGGTCAGAGACCTTTTAAGATTTGAACATTTTATCAACTCCGTTATTGAATGAATTATATATATAGACACACATACACATTAAAAATACTTTTAAACTTCATCATTTCAAATTTATTTAAAAATTATTAAAACCCTTTTGAAACGGGAAATATTTTGCTGAGAAGCACTTAAAAGTACTTTTCTTTTAAGTCTCGAACTTGTTGAAATTTGGAAACTTGAATAACCTCAAAGTGTGAATTTAGTCACTCCTTGCCATTCTCTCTTCCTTTTTTTCTTTTCTTTTGCTAGAAATTATGATGTTTTTTTTTTCTTTCTTTCTAAAGTTCTATGATTTATGCTACACATGTGGGTCATATCCTTCACTGTGGAATAGGTAAATTGTGTGACATAGGGAGACACACACACAAAATCCCTTTCAATATGTTTAGATGTCATCGCACTTGGACTTGGGGAGCCACATGATGATCAATCAAAAGATGTTTCTTAGGTAATGCTAAGTCAACCTTTTCAAACTTAGATATATATAAAATTTGTCTTCAAAGTGTAAAGCCATAAACATTTATTGTGATTTTGCCAAAAACATAAACTCAGGGTAATTATCCGTTTACAATAGTACTGTGAAAAAATTTTGAGAATGAGTTTTCGAAAATTTAAGTGTATGGGAAATTAATTTGCCAATTGCTCATATGTAATTTCTGAAGAAAGTAAGTTTTGAGTCACTATGAAGATTTATCTGTATAAACAAATAGGGAGAAAAGCATTTTAAGTCCACAATTCACATTTTTTCATTACAAAACAATATATCAATCAAACTAATGTTGTGTATATAATTATGTTGGGATAAGTGTGTATGGTTATCAAATTTCAGTAAGAATGGTTGTTTCTTTAAACATGGATATTATATTAAAATTGCTTAACTGAAATTTTTTAATGATTATTAATGTTATTTTGAATAATGTATAGGACCTTATCAAGAAAAATTGTAATAATTTTCATTGACTTGAAATTGTCACCTTAATAAATAAAAGTATAATGAAAATATTAAATTTGATTAAATATTTGTAATATTAATTAATGATTAGTCAATAAAGCATTCATAACGAGCTTGAATTTCTTAAAGTTATTTATTGTTGTTTTTTTTATTTAAATGTCATTATTTTGTACCATATGGACATTAAAAAGTGTTACCATATATTTACCTTAATTAGTATTCTTCATACAAGTGCATCATTATCTTTGAACTTGAATATTAACATAGATAAGGGAGAGAGTTTTCCCATTTGGTAGAGAGTATACAAAATAGAGAAAAGAAAAGAAAAAAAAAATCAAAATGAATATTTGAATGGTAAATAGCCAAAAAAAAGAAAAAAGAATTGCGTAGTGTAGTGCTCTACCACATATTTCTTTAGAGTTTCATGCATGGTTACTTGATGTATGTATTTTGCGTCCTCAATTTCTCTTTGTGAGTTATACATGTTCACGTTATTCTCATCATCTTCACCCATTCTAAAGAATCAAATTCCTTCAATTTGCTTTGAATGATTACAAAACAGTGCGTGACATGGACCAATAATCAAACTCAATTTTTATCATTCACTGGAAATTATTATGCATATGAGGCCATGAAAATTGAGATTATGAGGTCTTCACTTGTAAATGCACTTCTTAAATATTATTTTGCTTTTAAAAGTTTCTACACCAAAGAAGAAAGATAACGTTTTTTTTTGGCGTTGTTGATATTTATGTGTGTCTATGAAAAAAGAGATAATCACTTGTTGCAGAATTGCAGCCAAATGGACCACCCTTTTGATTTTCCTTTGAGAACATCAACACAAATAAAGGATGGACAACGTGCTTTCATTGCAGAAATCCACTAATTTAAAAGGAACCTTTTCTTCCCAACATTGGATGCTGCCTAATTCACTTACGTACGCCACCAATGTTATCAAAGGACAAAACGGAATTCTATGTCATAGTATCTAATACAAAAATTACTAAAAAATATTTTGTGGACTGTTTTTAATAAAATTTAGTCAATATAAAAATATATCTTAAAAAGAGTGTGTATTTTGTATTTATCAATGTAATAGATTTTTTTACATAATATATGTGTAGTGTATGTTGAGAATGATTCTATTATTATAAAATATATTGATGTCATTCTTAACAAGTTAGAAGTAAACTAAACGAGTTCGCCATTTTATCTATAAAACAAATCTAATAAATCTATTAAGATTAAGTACAAATGCATGTTACTAATAAAATTTATTATATTTGATTTGAGACTGAACATTGAATTGATTTAATATTATTTTTATAAATAGAGAAATATCTTCTATTGGTATGATTATTATTCCTATCATTTCTCAAAACTAACTTATCCTGAGTGTGATTTTATCAGTATTCTCCTCCAATCAAGATCTAAGAGATGTTTTATTTGAAGATTTTATTAGATATATAAAAACTGACCGAGTACTCATAATCTATTCCACAGTTTATCACACCCACTATAAGAAAAAAACTGTTTAGAGATCAATTTTTAGCTACTAAATGAAATGGTTACTAATTGTGACCAAAATAGACACCAAATTAGATTTTGGTTGCTAAATAACTATAAAATAGAAGTAATGATTGAATTTAGTCACCAACTAAGTCAAATAATTGATATCTAATATTAACTACCAAGGTTTTAGTGACCTATACCATTAGATTCTAAATTAGTCTAACTTAATTAGATACCAATTTAGAATCTAATAACATAGGTCACTAAAACTTTGATATCTAATATTAGATACCAATTATTTGACTTAATTAGTCACTAAATTCAATCATTATTTCTATTTTGTAATTATTTAGCAACCAAAATTTGATTTGGTGACTATTTTAGTTACAATTAGCCAATATTTCATTTGATAGCTAAATATTGGTTTCTACATAGTTTTTTTCTTTACCCTCCCACCTTATTTTTATATGTGGTCTTGAAAAAATAGAGGTTAGGAATATATCTAGGATTGGGATTGCACTTGTTAAAAAAATTGTATCACATAAATTCCCTCAAATTGAACTTTATTACCTCCATACAAAATATATTCTTTCAACCTGAAGGAAAAGAATAAGAAAAGGAGATTTGTTTTCAAGAAAGTCGAACAAATTTTAACTGTCATTACTGTTAATAATAATCTATAACACAAGAATCTGGAATATTATAGTTGATAAGATTGAGAAGTCAAAACAGGAGAAACAAAATTGAAGCACCTTTTGCAAACGTCAAAAGTCACAGTGCAATGCTGCTGCTACATGCACGCAACAAAAGATCATGTCATTATTGTTTTACTACGAAAAACATAATAGTATTGCAGCATGAAACCAATGATTAAGTTGGGCGTGAAAGAAACACTAGAATCTAGATGGTACATGCATCATTACCATTAAGGTTGGTTTTTATGATAATTATTATTATAATAATGATAATTGATTGAAAGTGCAGATTTTTTTTTTTATATTGGATGAAAAGAATATGAATATATGTGGTGGAAAAATGGAGGAATAAAATGGAGGAAGAGATTTGTATGGGGAAGAATATATAGGTTAGCTTGAAAGGAAGAGAGAGAGAGAAGATAGAAAGTGCATGAAGCTTGAGCTTACGGCGGAGAAAAGAAAAAAAGAAGGAAAAAGCAAAGAGAAACCACCAAAAAGCAACCTCGCCATCTGTATGTCGCTGTCTCACAACAAGTCTAAGTGTTTTTGATCGATCTTTATCATCGTTTTTAAACACTCCAACAACAACACACATGTTGCACCAACCCTTCTCTCTCTTTCTCTGTGTTTGGTTTTTTTGTGTCTCTTCATGAGAGAAGAAGAAAGAGAGAGAGATTGTGATGGAAAATAATCATCATCGAAGCTTGTCCAAGAAACAACACACTTTTTTTTCTGTCTCCGTGTTATTGCCTTATACTACTTCTTCTTCTTCGTCATCATCGATTCTCTTCTTCAATGATTTTGATCATCTTCAGGTACTGTTCATTTGTTTCATTCTCATGTATTGATCAACCCCATCTTTTTTCATAATAGAAATAAGAATCAAATTTCTTACTACTAGATCGATTCTGATAAACTTTTGAAATCCATTAATTTCTGATGTTTTTTTTTTTTGCTTTGGAATAAGATTTGTTGCTACGTGGTTTTGATCATGTTTTGCATTCTACTTATTGAATGTTTAAATAGAGAAATTTACCTGTTTTTTTTTTCTCAGTGAGTTTCTACTGTTTTGTGTTCATTGAATGTTTGTGTGAATTGCTATTTTATAATGTAAACTTTTTTACTATAAATTATAGATTATAGTTTGTAACAAATATGCACATGTGTATGGAACTGATGAACGCATAAGTTTGATCGATTCTTGTTTGCTGAGAAAATCTGAAAGGGAAATTAACGAAAAATTGGACGCTTACTTCGAGGTATAGGAAAACGAATATCTCTTCCAAAATGTTCTGTTCTTTTAGATAGTATTAAAGTTGGAAAATCTCTCAGGGCAAATTATAATATGTTCTTTTATTTTGCTTTATTCAAATTTTAGTTTTTTTTAACAGACAAATTTAATTTCTTTACTCACCCTCTTGTTTTTTTTTTTTATATTT
>Ga0209700_105954_pt1 | contig 19737 bp, 12 predicted proteins | sample SiratroredBW_FD_187528 | JGI IMG/M metagenome (GOLD analysis project Ga0209700, IMG submission 187528) | Root nodule microbial communities of legume samples collected from California, USA - Siratro red BW (SPAdes) (version 2) | ecosystem: Host-associated > Plants > Roots > Nodule | place: USA...
TCTTTATGTTTTTTTTTTTTTTTTTTTTAATTTGGGACCTCAAAATTTGACTACACGTACCTTGAGACAAACAAACACACATGGAAGCAGTTGGGAGATTAAATCTGTGATGAATTAAGGATGGAGTTATTTAGCAACCATCCCAAACATATCAACTTCTTTGTTTTATTAGTACGAGTATGCATGTTCACCCATATTTTTGTCTCTCTTCTCTCCGTATAGTTTGTTGTACAAGTAACCTTATAAAGATATTGGATTGTAAAGCAAGCAGTATATTGTTGAGGAAGCAGCGAAAGCAAAACAAAGCAAAGGAGAAATCGAAAAGCTTCAATTAAAATAAGAACAACAATTAAGCATGGCCCCTACCTCAGCATAAAGCGAAGGAAAACCCCCACACAATTCACCTAGATTCCTCACCACCAGAATAAAGCTTGCTCATAACAATCATGAAGTAAGCGAAGAAGCAAGTTATGAGTGCAGTGAGTAGACAGTGGCGAACAGTGAGGAGCATGGGTTCAGTGGTGTTTGCAGTGTGGTTTCTCTGGGCAGCATATTTAACCCCTCTAAGTTGGTGCCACCCCAACACATGCCGTTCATACTGCGGCAACATAACCATAGACTACCCCTTCGCACTGCAATACGGCTGCGGCCACCCTGGCTTCCGGGACCTCCTTTTCTGCATGAACGACGTCCTCATGTTCCACGTCAGCTCCGGCTCCTACAGGGTCCTCGAAATCGACTACGCCTACCAGGCCCTCACGCTTCACGAGCCTCACATGTCCACCTGCCACAACCTCGTCCTCGGATCCCGAGGCAACGGCTTCGCTGTCGAACCCTGGCGCGCTCCCTACATGAACCCCGCCGCCGACAACGTCTTCATGCTCATCGCCTGCTCCCCTCGCTCCCCTCTCTTCCAGGGCTTCCCCGGAAAACACGTCCCCTGCCGCAACGTCTCCGGCATGGGCTGCGAGGAGTACCTCTCCTGCCCCGCCTGGGAGATGATGGGCCACAAGAGATTGGGCTCGGCCTCCTTCTTTGGGTCGGGCCCACCTGAATGCTGCGCCGTTCCCTATCAGGCTATTAGGGAGATTAACCTGACGAAGCTTGAGTGTGAAGGGTATAGCAGTGCTTATAGCGTGGCTCCGCTTAAGGTTGATGGCCCAGGCGGGTGGTCCTATGGGATCCGTGTGAGGTACTCCGTGCAGGGGAATGATGAGTTCTGTGGCGCCTGTGAGGCCACCGGTGGCACCTGTGGGTTCGGTTCCGATGGGATTAGACAGCTCTGTATGTGCGGGGACTTCAATTCCACCTCCAATTGTGATTCAGGTTCCCTCATTTATCAACATTTTCGCTAATTAATCAAAAAATAAACGCTTTCCATTGTTTTTCATGCTCTTCTTGTAAATTTTACAGTTGGCATACCGTCAGGAGCAAGGCCTACCTACACACTGGATCGAGTATTAGCAGGTACTGACACTAAAGACTCTGTTTTTCAAAAAAAAAAAATTAATTACACTTTTAATCTCTTGGATCTAGTTCTTATATTCCAATTGAATCTCAAGTAGTATAATTTAAGTTCTCTAAACTTTATCTACACTACATATTAGAATTAATTGATGAATTAAAATTTCACAATTATAGTATTAGGATATCCAATCATACAATTATGATATTAGTGGCTAAATCTTTATTTAAAATATTTATAGAATAATGTCAATTTTTTTACTATTTTTATGTAAATATTTTAAATTAAGATATGAAGTGAAAACAATTAGAGAAGCTTCAGGGAGTTTGTGAATAGTCTGCTCTTCTTTTCCCTTTTAAGTAATTCGAGAGGAGTTTATCTTCTTTTGGTTATGTGTAACTTGTCTTGTTGTACAGGACTATTGACGTATGTGGTATTGTGGATGACGACCAATCAAATTTCAAAAGTATGATATATTTTGTGTGAGAGTATCATCATGAACTTGGCCACGTGTTCCATATGTAAATGCCATTTGTTTTTTTGCTGAAGACAGTGGTCATACAATGAGAGTGAGAGTGAGTTTTGATTTGTATTCCGTGTTCCCCTTTGAAAAAGGCTTGCTCAAACATTATTCAGAAGCGCAGGACGCAGGGTAATGTTATCTGGCCTTATTGTTCATTTACTTTAGCTTTATTCGTCCTCGTATTCTTTGATTTCTAGGCAGTGACCATTATTAAGTAGAGTATTCCCGATCTTGACGTAGATAGTCTTCAGATAGCGACTATAGTTCCACCCCTAGACAAGAGAAGTTATTTTACCGTCGTCGCATATATCTTATATACAGTTGTCAGAGTTTGCTAAAAAGAAGTCCTACATCTTCTACTTTTGGTAGATGCAAAATTTGAATATAGTATACTTTCAAGAGCAAATGCATGACTTCGTTACTGGGAAATATATACTTTGGACTTTCGAGACATTTAAACCTCATCTTGCAATTCTCATTTCTTATGCATTTGATCTAATGAAGTCATTTACTAGAGTAAATTGTATCACAAATTGGCAATTCATCGAAGATCCCATCATGCCTTATTACCTCGATGACTTTAGATGAGTTAAAATGTTGGCACTGTTGGATCAAACTACCATTAATTCTTGCATCATAGCTATGAACCCCTTCGTCAAAAAACAATTGGTTGAAGTTTTCTAATGGTTCTATAGTTTCTCTTTCTGAATCTGATTCACCCTACTATACATGAAAATTATGTCGCGAGATCTAGACATGTGTCAAAATTTAACCTGAGAGAATTCCTTTTCACACTCAGTATACATATGTTGAAAAGTTCATTAACGATGCATACCTCATTTCATTACCATTCAAAGTATACATATGTTGAAAAGTTCATTAACGATGCATACCTCATTTCATTACCATTCAAAGTAAGTAAGTTACTTTGAACACACTCTGTTTTCAACTAACCGACAAAAATGAGTTGTTGAAACATTTTTTTTTTCTCGGATCAGTCTCCCTCTAGCACTCTTTTAGAGATGCATGTATAGCTCATTGTACGACTTGTCATATAATTTAAAAAATTGTGATACATGCTATTAAAGTTTTCAAGTAGCCTATCCACACTTATAATTAGATTTCATAAGAAACCTTCATTAGAACACAAATATCTAATAATAGAAAGTCTTGTTAGAGAATATTTTTCAATATTAAAACCCACATATTCACAACACCAAGAAAAATAAAATGTCCAAAAATAGAAGTTTCACCATTCTTATAAGATTTCAATAATTAAAGTAAAATTTGTAAGGGTTATTTAAAGATTATGTATTATGATTAAACTGTTAGAATAAAATTCTATGAGAATTTCTCACGAGACTTTTGTGGTGTAAATGCTCTAATAAAATATTACATCTCTCACCACGCTAAAATGCAGTGCAGAATACTTGAAAAATGAAGGATTTGACTACTTTTCCATGCATATAGATCTCTAAGAACAAATTCTCTTTATAACAGATAAAACAAAAACACCTCATTTATTTTAAATTAAATCCAATAGTCAATAATAAGAGGCTTTTGCCTAGCAGTCTTCCAAACAATAAAACTTTATAAATTTGAGCCTCTACTAAACCTCATATTTCAAAGCTATTTCAAAGCGCAGCATCGAATTGAATTATGATTTTGTATGTAATGTTTTAAATTTGAGCTTTATAAATAAAGAAATAGCTAACATAAGAAATTTTAGGTCAGTCAAATTTTTTTAGAAATTAGTAAGTTATTAACCAAATGAATGAATATTTGTCTTAAATAATGATCTAAAAACTTTCACATGAGGCACTTTGAATCGGTGGACTACAGTCTGTAACGACTAGTTTTGAGGTGGAGTAACTTGAAAATGTGTAATGGAGAGAGAAAAGACCCAGCAATACCATGTTGAAGGTGATGATGATATTCCACTCTATTTTCTACGTAATGCAACCCTAAATAAGGAAAAACTGAAAACCGAAGCCAGTTCATTTCTCCTTTCGTTTATCTCAATCTCCGCATGCGCAACGTTTTTTCTCTCTTCTTATATCATCTTTCTCCCTCGCTGCAAATCACAAAAACCTAAAAGGATCATGCCTCTGAGGAAATTAATCAAGAACACTATCTACGTCAAGACCGGGAATACTCTCTCCCTATCTACCTCCGCGGCGGAACCCCACGACAAAGACATGTCTACAAAGAACCAAAGGAGTAATCATAACCATGCATCAAAGCCAAATACCATATCATTAGTCGTTTGATTCTCACTATTTGAAACAGAAGGAAAAAACAGAGCAATCGTTAACTAGAAGAAAAAACAATGGTGCAACTTTTTAACGTTCCCGAAAACCTTATTACCTGGTTTTGGCTAATGTTGCTGTCGTCGTCGTTGTTAATCCCACGTGCGGGTTGCTCCGGCGCGGGTATACGCGAAACGGGTCTCACGTGCGAGGGTTCTGAGAACCCTGGGACTAGCGCGTCCAATTTCATGGCCATAATGGACACGTTGTCGTTTGAGGTTAAAGAGCGAGGGTGGGGAGCGCAGACGCTGCTGGGTTCTGGGCCTCCGTTGTACGCGTTGGGCCAATGCCGGCGCGACCTGAGGTCCGCAGACTGCTACACGTGCTTCAGCGAAGCGAGGCAGGTGCTGTCACGGTGCGTGCCGAAGACAGCTGGCAGAATCTACCTCGACGGCTGCTTCCTCCGATACGACAACTACTCCTTCATCCGCGAGAGCGTGGACCCCGCTCGTGACATCGGCATCTGCGTAACCCCGACTATGGGGAATGACGGGGCCGGACGGGTGGCGGCGAGAGTGTCGAACGTGACGAAGGAGGCGGCGGAGCGTGGGTTCGCGGTGGACGGAGGGGAGGGGATTTTCGCCCTGGCGCAGTGCTGGTCGACGCTGAACAAAGGGAGGTGCGGGATATGCTTGACGGAAGCGGCGAAGAAAGTGCTGGAATGTGTGCCGAATAATGAGGGTAAGAGTCTATTCACTGGTTGTATATTGAGGTATTCAACGCGCAAATTCTACAACGACGACGTTGCACCACCTAACACCAAGGATTCTACAGGTAACACACCAAAGTTTTTGTTTCTTTTACTTTTACTACAATTATTTCAAAAAACCATGCATGACACATAGACATGAGGTCACTGGTAATCAAGAAACAATATATTGAATTAACTTGGTACCGTATCATCTTGTCTATGAATTAGTACAAACAATAGTCCAACATTTCCCTAGGGGGAACATATTATATGCAACAAGCTTAAGATATATAAATTGGATTTGAAGTGATGCACTAGATTTGATTACTTATATCTATGTCTATCCTTTTACGACTAATCTTGTCTTATGGCGATTAACTTTACCATTTAATCCAACTTTAATAGTTTAAACACACTTTTGCACCCAATTGTCTTCTTCTTAGGTGAAAAAGGAACGAACTCTCATGTGTGATTTTGGTCAAGACTCTACATTTCAATCATCCAAGTTTGTCATCATTCAAGATGAACGTATTTTTTTTTAACATTTTAGGGATAATTATAAGGGACAGAAATCAGAAATGAGAGAACTGAGTGACACAACTTTTGATAACTTAGAAAAATGTAAATAAGATAATGATTGCAAGTAGAACAAATACCTTTTCAAAAGAGTGATATGACAATTTGGATCTTCATTATCAGTAGTGATGATATGGGTAGGTGGTGGTGAGGGACTTGAAAAAGATGACTTACCATGTAATGTCAAACCAATCTTTTGTGTTCTGCAGTGTTAGGTGATCAAAGGGGGTGATGGTAGTTCTGGTGGACTTAGAATAGAAGAGAAAGTTTGAGGAGTGATTTGATTTGGAATGTCATGAATGAGGAGTAAGAATGGTTCAACTAATGGGACAGGTAAAACCTGTTGGATAGAACTAGCATCTTATAGCGAGAAGGAGAGAAATAAGTCTCTTAAAAAAAGTTTGACACTTGTAGACATGTAGTACCTTTTAGGCTTTGGAGAATAATATCAATACCCTATTTGGAATGATAATATTATAGTAGAACATGTTTGATGGATCTTGCAGATAGTTTGTCCAACTCTGAGGACACATGAACAACAAAACACACATAACCAAAGACGCGTAGAGGTGTGAAATAAAGGTTCATGTAGAAACAAGATAGTAAAGGAAATATGATTTTCATGTTTGTGATTTTTATTTTTATTAAAAATTTGTTTAATTATTATTTAGAACACTAAGAAGACGTTCTTATACCCATTCTGGTGATAGGGAGGAGATAAAAAAAAATTAATGTATATTTATATAAAGATGAGAATGAAGATAAAATTTTACTTAGAGAATAAGGATAGAATATTCAAACTCATATCCACCCGCTTATTGACATCTCTGATTCTGTGCTTTAATTATACATCCCCACACCAGGCCAGCTACGACAGGACATTGGTATTTCTATTTTATTTTATTTTATTTTTACAATTGACGTTACTTTTAACTTGAAATGTTTTCAGAAGGGCCTGGTGTTTGGATGATCGTTGCATGTGTATTATCAGCGATCTTAGGGATTTCACTCATCGTCCTTGCTGTATTTATATGCTGCAAAAGAATGTCGTCACGTAGAAAGGGTAATGCTTGCTCATTTAATGTCATAGTATCTTTTTGTGTAGTATTTTTCTATGTTCTAATGTGCTAAATCTAACTCGTTTCAGTAATCGACAGTGGTAGTGTGTCACCTGATTTTGCCTTCGTGGCTGGCTTCAGTTTTAGGTACGATTTGCTCGAGAAGGCCACAAATAATTTTGATCCCGCAAACAAATTAGGCCAAGGAGGAGCTGCTTCCGTGTTCAAAGGAACCCTCCCCTCTGGGGTGACTGTTGCTGTTAAACGATTGTTTTTTAATAAACGGCAATGGACAGAGGGGTTCTTCAATGAGGTCAATTTGATTAATGGGATCCAACACAAGAATGTGGTGAAGCTTTTGGGGTGCAGCATTGAAGGCCCTGAAAGCCTGTTGGTTTATGAATTTGTGCCCGGTGGAACTCTTGATCAAGTCCTTTTCAGTGAGTTCTCCAGTTTCAGCAATTCTGGTTTAAGTTGGTGTTTTTTCTGAATTATTTACCGAGCATGATTTGAATGTCTTCTTTTACTGGCCGGAGAGACATTTTTTCATATGATTGAACTGTCTCGTGTATTCTTAATCGAACACATTTCATTGGTCTATAGCAACTTTGGGTGTTATTTTCATTATGAACTATAATAACTCTTACAACTCACTAAAAGTGCTACAAGTAGCTAGCTATAGAGGAAAATCATGATTTTCATTGGTGACTTGGCGTTTGAGCTTTGTTATTGTTTACTGTCTAGCAATGATTGATCTCATGACATTCAGTTTAGCTTTGAAGGGGGAATTGAAGGAACACATATACGAGTTATCTTATTCTCCTTTTCTATCTTTCTACGAGCTTTTTTTCAAAATTGAGAATATATCCCTTGTGATTTGCAGGTAAGGGCTCAGAATATGCTCCGAACTGGGAACAACGGTTTCAAATCATATGTGGGTTAGCTGAGGGCCTGGCATACCTTCATGAAGGCTCTGGAACAAAGATTATTCACAGAGACATAAAGTCCAGCAACATTCTATTTGATGAGAATATGAATCCAAAAATAGCTGATTTTGGTCTTGCTCGCAGGGTTACTGGACATGAATCTCATCTTAGGACAGCAAATTCGAGGACACTGTAAGTAGAAAAATTCTTTCATTTCAATTTATGTAAAAACACGAGGATTCTGAAATTAGTTACATACCTCTTAATAGTTAAACTGATAGTTGATATCCAGACTATGCGATGTTCAAAACTGCAAATCCTTTGTAAACACGTTTCTGTGGACTCTCAACAACCTCTTAATTATTTTTTTTACCAGAATCGACAAAGTTTTGATGACTTTGAATAAAAAATTCACTTGTGTTACATAATTGGTATGGTCGCATATTAAAGTGAACTGCTTTTGGCAGGGGATATATGGCTCCTGAATATGTTTCCAAAGGACAATTCACAGAGAAGTCAGACATCTATGCTTTTGGTGTTCTAATTGTTGAAATTGTGAGTGGTAAGAAGAACAGTGATTACATACCGGGCTCAACTTCATTACTCCACAGCGTAAGATTAACTATCCCTCACACCTTAGCTTATTGGTATTGGTATTAGTGAATTTCATTAGCTTGTTCATTTTGTCTCTTGTTCAGGTCTGGAAGAATTACAAGGCAAATAATATAACAGCATCCATTGATCCAGTTCTGCATGGTAAACTTACGGTAGAAGAAGCATCAAATACGCTCCAAGTTGGCCTTCTTTGTACACAATCAACTGTTACTCTCAGACCATCCATGTCTGAAGTAGTTCAGATGCTAACTAAGAAAGACTACGCTATTCCCTCCCCAAAGCAAAAACCATTCCTCAATTTCAGTGGACTAAGTCAAAATGATCGCAGTCTGTCCTCAAATGGGCTCGCAAGTGCAAGATCCTCCTTCCACAGCACCGCCAGTTCACTAATTCCAAATGATGATTTAACAGTACTAGAGAATTCCTTTTCTCCTTCTGACAGGTTCATTGCTGGGAGCCCTGATTCAAATATCCAAATAAATATGGGGGAACCTGAGCCTAGGTAGATGGACTTCAATTTTTATTATGATCCTAGTATTCTTCAGGAGTGACCTGAATGGGGATAACGGAAAACCGAGGATAGTCATTACTCTCCTGATGAACATTTTAAGTTTGAGTGTATAAAATTCTGATGTGCAAGGTTGGAAGTTAAGAAATGAGAACATGAATGGATTTTGCTCAATATAAGACGCAAGGAACAAAATGAAGATTATGGTCATGAAGCAACTTGGAGTATATAATTGTGTGCCTGAAGCAGGATTTCGGGTAGGGAAGAGGAAACTCTTTGTATAACATTGTTATGAATTGTGGAACTGTTTTCTCATATAGATTCTTTTCTAATATTGTATATGGCATTCGTTTCAAGTTTTATTTAAGACTCACATTCCCTGTAGTGATGTATATGTAAGTTTGCAATTGCCAATCTCTATTTTTCCTAAACTTGGTTATTCTAAAATATTTTATTCGGCCCATTGTCGAGCATAAGCCTTTCTTAATAAGTATTTAAAGAAAAAGTAAAATAAACAAGCTAAAAAAATTACCCAATATTTATCCCAAATTGATAGCTATGTTCAGGACAGTATAAAGGACATTTTACAATCATTATGCGTTTTTCTTATTTAATCAGATAAATTAATTTTATAAGGCGATAAACATTTTCATAAAACAAGTGATGGAAATAAGTTCTGCAGGCTTGACAGGTATATTATATCAAACAATATATCTAAAGATGGTTTAAAATATTTAATTAATAAAATAAATTATAGAAAAATCAATAAAATACTTTTTAATATAATATTGATATGAATTATTATGGACCAAAGTAATGTGTAAAATTATGAGACTCAAATCTATATCAAATAAGGAATACCCTCCAATACTATACATCTATAGTTATATCTTTATAGTAGAAAACTTAAAGTATTTAAAATTAAGAACAACAAAGTGGATACCGTACAATGGATCGACTTGACAATCTAACAAGGGCTATTACATTGTACAACCCTATATTTCGAAGCGGCACCTCCATAAAGTTTGAATTTCAATTTTATTCTTTATATTTTAAATTATACATTATAAAATACAAAATATGTAGTCTTGTAATACAAAATTAACTTTTTAATACAAAATTTAAATTTTTAATACAAAACTTGATATATTTCATTGTTTTTGTCGGTTGTCATAAACAATTAGAATATATCATATATTCATGTTTTTAAGTTCACTTACAATATACTTTTAAACTTTAAAACAAAACAAAATTTGAGTATATAATAAAATTATTTAATTATTATATTTTTATCACCTTTCGAGTACATAAAATGAATGTTTAATATAAACAAATTTTCATAGTTGACATTGAGGATTAATTACATTACATTTTAGATTTCTCTTAGTATTTTTAAAAACATGTTCACGAATAATTATATGTTAGTAACTTTTCTAAATATATTGTGCATTTGAAAACATATTAGTTATCAATATATTAAAATAAATAACTATGCTAAATACACAATAAATATAGAATAAGATAAATTATTTAATAAATAAGTATGTTCTTGTTGTGACATGGATAGTGTCTCATTATCATATTATTATCTGGATTATGTGACCAATGATGTACTAATATAAAGATAATTAATATATGTTCTTTACTCTATAAAATATATATGAATGTGATGTGAATAAATCTGAATTAGTGCATGTATCTAAATGCACACAGATGCTTGTGTAGCTAATGTCACATTAAAAATGAAAAAGTACAATCACTTATCATTTATAACAATCAGAACACTTCCTTCTAATGTAAGGGAGGTTGAAAGACTATCTGATGATAATTAAATTGTCTCAAATCTCACTTTAACAAACGATAATATAAATATGTCCAAAGTGAATGTATCCACAAAATATAGATATCGATTCAAATTAAATGATAATATCATTGGATGTGCACAACACTAACAGCATATATGGTTATCGTCATAACCCGAGGGCGAATTTCTTTGTAGCTTCAAAAGATTTTGAATTAGTTTTGCATATATACTGAGAAAACATAAACGATATATCTTATTATTTTAATAAGCAAAATATATATATATATATATATATATATATATATATATATATATATATATATATATATATATATATCATAGCTTTTATATTTTCATTTGCTTAACTTTTCAAGTTTTATTATACTAAAGAATAATGCTGTAGTTGTTTACATGGTTGCATCAATTCCACTGAAAATTAGTTCTTTGCCAGTTATGTTCTTATGGAAAATTGGTGATACACGAAATCAGTTAAATTAATAAAAATATTGGTTTAACAATTTTTTAACAAATTATAATTTTAACTTTTTTTCTTAAAAAATAAAATCAATTTACATAATACTTATGTTCTTTTTTATTCTACCTATAAAATTGCTATTATTAATAAAATGTTAATGTATATTATGGAAATTTCAACTTATGTATATATTTCGTTTAAGCTTTTTTATATTTTAAATATTAAGAACCTATAAATTTATACTTCATTTTAGTTTTTCGCATTATAAAATTACGAAACTATATATTTTTAATATTTTTTTTCTTTATTTCAATTATTAAAATAAATTGATTAGTTCTAGTTTAATCTCAATTGAAGTATCGAATCTTGACCGGTTGAATAAGTGTTCCAATTTTATAAGAAGGTAAAAATTGTATATAATTTATTTTTATTGAAAAATGTATAAAGAGAAGTAAGAAAAAAAAGATAAAATAAAAATTAGTTTTAGGAATGATATACTCATTCTTGAAGAATTCCCTGTCCCAGGTAATGCGGGACGATGCTTCTGAATGAAGAATTATTTATATTGAATTGAATGATGTTAGCATTTGAGGATGTGCAAGTAGTGTGAGATATAGTGGTTCCTCAAAGCTTGGAACCAAAACTAATGAAAAATATGTTACATATGTGTATTTTCCATTGTTTCTTTAAGATTATAGAAGGAAGTTGTTGTTGCTGAATTCTGCTTATCTGGTGAAGGAATGAACCCAAATGAATTCATATTCCAATACTCTCCATTCCTTGCCTTGTGGGCAACAGTGCCCCCTTCTGCACTTGAAATGGCCACTTTTCTCCAGTTGCACCAGATCCTGAGCATCATGTACAACATCACCAAGCATATCACTGTGGAAGTAAAGACAATGGCCACAATGATAGCTGCCACTTGTTTGTTTGATAGCTGCATTTTCCCCTGTGCCGTGGATTCTGAGCATGATCTCAGTGGTGGGCCACACAAGCCGTGGTTGTTCAGGAATGAGCTTAGTGGGAATCCTGAAAATGTTGGAGGAATCTGGCCTTCAAGATGGTTGTTTGATAGATTCAACACGTGCAGGCTTGTGAGTTTGCCCAGTGAATTAGGAACTTTTCCTTCAAGTTGGTTGAAAGAGAGGTTGAGTCTCTCTAGCTTCATGAGGTTTCCTAGAGATGGTGGAATCTCACCAGTGAACAGATTTTTACTCAAGTCCAATATCACTTGCAACTCAGCAAGCCCTCCTAGCTCAACTGGTATGGTACCTGTTAAAATGTTCTCTGAGAGCCTAAGCTCATACAGTTTTGTGCATTGCTGAATTGTTGGAGGAATGGAGCCAGATAATCTGTTCCTTTGCAAATTGAAGACGTTGAGGGCAGTGAGGTTTCCAAGCTCTTGCGGGATTTCACCGGAGAGATTGTTGTGATGGAGAGAAAGCTTGAGCAATTTTGAGCAGTTACCAAGCTCAGAAGGTACCCTCCCGCTGAAGCTATTGTATGAGAGATCTAGCTCACCAAGTTCTTGTAAGCTTCCCAACCAAACAGGTAATTTGCCACTCAACCTGTTGTTACTCATCAGGATGTGTTCAATTTTCTTGGAGTTCGAGAGTTGAGGTGGCATCTCTCCTGTTAAATTGTTGAATGATAAATCAAGAAAGTTGAGCTCAGCGAGTTGGTCAAATTGAGAAGGAATGCTTCCGGTGAGATAATTTTTTCCAAGTCTGAGACGGCTGAGGTTTCTGGAATTGGCTAGAGTGGAAGGGATGGGACCTGAGAAGCTGTTGTTGGTCAAATCCAGAATGGTAAGAGAATTTGAACCAGTGAGAGGAAAAAAACTTCCACTGAACCTGTTGTGTGAAAAGTTGATGATTTTGAGGCTTTTGAGAGAAGCGAGTGAATGAGGGAGAGGTCCTTCAAAGGAGTTGTTGTAAAGGGTGATTTTGGTGAGTTGCGAGAGGTAACTGAATGTAGGTGGAATGGAACCAGACAACATGTTATCTGCTAAGGCCAATATCTGAAGGCTTTTACAGTACCCCATGCTTGGTGGGATTGGACCTGACAAGTCATTCTGCCTAAGATGCAGAACAACTAAGTTCTTGAGCTTACCTATAGTCTCTGGAATGGGCCCTGTGAAGTGATTACCAAAGAAATCAATTTCCTCTAAGCTTGTGCAGTTTGTTATCTCTCTTGGTATGAGTCCTGACATCTGGTTGTCATAGAGGTAAATGGTGGTCAATCTCTGCAGCCTTCCAATCTCCATTGGAATTTTACCTGTCAAGAAGTTACCAAATAGGAAAAGACCCTCTAAGCTACTAATGTTCCCAATTTCGGAAGGTAGAGATCCAACAAAGCTGTTGTTGTTGAGAACGAGATCAGTGAGGTTATTCATTTTGTCCAGGCTTGCAGGAAGTTCTCCTTCAAAACTGTTATCCGAAAGGTCCAACTGTCGGATTGAGGGGCAGTTGAGTAACTCCAAAGGAAACTTGCCAGAGAGCATGTTTCTAGCCAAAAAAAGTTGCTGAAGCTTTGAACCTCTGAGGCAGAAGTTACTTGAAATGCTACCTGTCAAAGCATTATCAGACAGAACAAGAGTTTCAAGATTTTGCAATTTTACATTAAGGAGAGGTATTGATCCAGAGAGGTTGTTTTTGGACAAGTCTAACTTCTGCAGCTGAATCAGACTATTAAGCACAGAAGGAATTTCTCCATGTAGTTTGTTTCCAAGCAAATTCAGGTACGTCAAGTTAGAAAGATGACTTAAAGCTGGAGGAATTGATCCAGATAAGCTGTTATTGGCCAGGTTCAGAATTTTCAATGATTTAAGAGACCCCATAGAGAAAGGTATGTCTCCTTCAAGCATGTTGTTTGATGCTGCAAAGTTTTGGAGCTCTTCACAGCCTTGAATCTCTTCAGGTATGGGGCCACTAAGGCTGTTCATTTCTAAATCAAGAGTTATTAGATGCTTCAATTGTCCAATCCCAACTGGTATGCTTCCATTCAAGTGGCAGTATCCTATTGCCAAAACTGTCAATTCACTCATATTGGCAATACTATGTGGAATTTCACCTGTCAGCATGTTGTCCCCTATTCTAAGAATTTGCAACTTCCTCATGTTACCTATCTCTGCAGGAATGTTCCCAGAGATATCATTTGAGTATAGTAGCAATATTCTTAGATTTTGAAGCTGACCCAGCTCCGAAGGGATGGAGCCAGAAAGAGAATTTGAAGACAAATCAAGAACTTGAATAGAAGCGAGGTGACTGAACTCAACTGAAATGGAACCGGATATTCCTGAACTTGACAGGTTCAGACCAATAATATGTTCCTGATCAGCTGCACATGTTATTCCGTTCCAGTTGCAGACATGAGTTGATGGAGACCAGTTGCCAAGTGCTCCTAATGGATCTACCAATTCCGATTTAATTCTGAGAAGCCAGTAGGAATCTGTTTCAGTGTTGGCCATAGTTGCAACAAAAGAAGTATCTAGTATGAACAGTAACAGAAAGAAATGGCACATCCAAATGGAACCCATTGCAGAATGTCTGACAGGTATGAGTTTCATTGCCAAGGTTTACACAGAAGACCAAATGATTCAAAAGGTATGCTCTAGGACAAGGTGGTCCATTCTGTAAAAAAGAATACAGAAGAACAATTGAGAAGGGCTGAATTTTTGATGGGTACAAAATGAAAATAGTAAGAAAAAAATAGAATGTGAAATGAAGGAATAATGAACAAAGACGCAAGTTCAAGTGCTAATTGGTTGTTAAGATACGGTTTTATATAGTACCAAAGTAAGCCCTGCCTACTTTGTTTAAGAAGAAAGCTGAAATAGTACGGATGTGGGAAGTTTGTGTGGTAAATGAAGAAGCTCCACCTATTATATATCTTAAAAATGTAGTAATGTCTTTCTACTTTTCTACCTTTTCAGTTTAACCATAATTTTGGTGCCTTTTCACCCTTTATTTATTTATTTTTCTCTAGGCAACAAATTTAATATTTTAAGATTCTTTAGTAGCTTTTGTGCAGAGAGCTACGTATGCTGAACAGAATTATAGAACACGAAGAAAAAGATCCCCTCATGGTCGAGAAAAAAGTGGCACAAGTGCGGCAACTTTTGTAATCCTCAAATTTTGTTCACAATGGTGCTAGACAAATTCGTAGTATCTTCGAAGTAGTTCTATGAGACGACGGAGTTCAAGAAAAACAAGTTTGAGCAGGATTTGACTTTACAAGAGTACCAGTTGTTTAAACTTCAAAAATTGTCAACTAAATTGGTACAAACACATTATGGCAATCCGAATGCTAAGATTTCCCTCAGGATATTCAAGCACAAGATACGAGCATGTGGTATTACTCTCAGCTTGCCGTGATAAGATTCTTCCAAGTTTTCTTAAAAGAGAAAAACCAAAGGCCGTAAGATTTCAAGCATGCATGATGAGATTTGAGAAAGTTATATTTCATAATGATGCGTGGAAAAAATGAATAAGGGTAACTTTCACACGTTTTTGGCTTTCTCTGTCTGTTTTCTTTTACTGTTTTATTTCCTTAATCTAGCGAGGGTGAAAGCACAAGACAATGTGTTAGGTTTCTCCATTGTCATCTTCTGTATGTGCATTTGTATCATTGTAGGATCAAACTGATTAGAGGGTTAAGCATATTTTCTTCCGTACCTAAACGACCTACTTTCAAATTAAATATGAGAAGAAAACATGGAAGAGAAAACAACCACATTAGTTTTGGTCAATTCCAGCTTCATTAATTCTTCATGTACGAATGAATGTCCAGAATAAAAGCCAAAACCATGTGAGGTTTGGTGTATTATACCGAATAGATTATACACTAAATTGTATTGCATTATCCTCATTGCTTCAATGAAGTTGAGGGTGATAATCTTTATTTCATATATCATCATGATTATTGATAAATGTAAATAAGCCAAAATACATGAAGACAAAAGTGTCTCGAATCTTATCTTTCATATTCAGCTCACTACTTAGCTTTCAGTGTTAGCTTTATACCATCCACGCCTTCGCCCAGTTTCCCCTGATTCAAGCATAAGCAACCCCTTAAAAAGGAAACATCACATTACGTTGTACTAAAAACTTCAATTATTTCATCAGTATCAGTATGAAACTTTCTACAAGAGGATAAGAAATATAAATAATAATAATAATAATAATCTTCTTTAAACATAAAATTAGTTTATGTATTATTTAATGTGGTAGTTTTTTCAAAAGTGTAAATACTTATTTATAAATTATACATAAATTAATTTTACTTTTTAGAAAAGTTTATTTATTTTTATAAAATATTTACATAGAAATTTATTTAAATATATATTCACCATGTAATATGGTTGACAGTACGTTGTAGAAAAAATTGCATTTATTTTACTACCTTTTACATTTATTGTAAAAGAGTTTTCCTACCTTCTTTTCTTATTTTTCCTTTTCACAATATTTCGTTGTTGTTGTATTTATCGGATATGACATGAAGTAAAGGGTGAGGGCAGAAGAAAAATGTGAATGGAGATTTTTCTTATCTACTTTGGTACTAACCCAATAGTGCTTGCTATGAATACCATATTTTTCAAGATGATAGGCTTTTATTCACGCTTGTATACTTCCACTATGTGGTCACTACTACAAAAAGTTTCGTGCAAATAATTACCTTTTCCCTTTTCTAACAATACCTTGCAAGTTATGGTACATGTCCTCCTTCACCTTTCGCATGGAATTCTTGCAACCTAAAAAATTTGAAAAATAACGTTATTTTAATTTGTTAGCTACATTTGCACCAATTACACAACACCATGAAACAATGTCAATTTCATTGACAATCCATGAGTCAATCTCAAAATAAGTCATTTTTTATTCGTTTACCAAATGAATGATTTAAAAAAAAATCTTAAACCCCAAATCCCTCATATAAAGCCATCTAAAGTGAATTTGACTTATTATACCATTTCAATTAATTTTTAATTTTTTTTTTAAATTCACGAGTTCTTAAAATATTCTAAATATTTTAAATAAATTATATATTGGTGTTTAATTAATTTTTATTATTTCTAACTTAATTAGAAGGTTAGGGTTAAATTTAACTTGACTTAAATTAGATTTGATTTAATACTGTTTAACGTGATTTGACCTTAATAGATTTAAATCTACTCAGTTAAGCTTGTAGTGTACACCCTATTAGACTAAGATTGATATGAGCTCAAATTAATTCAATATGACATGAGTTCAACTCAAGTCAACTTAATGTGGGTTCGACCCAACTCGACATAATGTGGATGCGATCAACCTTGGTTTGATTTAGGCCCAACTTGACTCGACCTACTTAACTTGTACCTGACCCAACCTTGCCCATATCGCTTGGGATTGACTCGGATAGACCTGATTTTTGCTCAATTTGACCTGACCTAAGCATGACTCTACTTGGCCAACATAAGTCAAATCCAACTTAGCTCATGAGTTGAACTCATTTAAGACTAACTTGACCTGTCCAAAATTGGACCTGGTTCGACCTAACTTGTCTCAATCTGTGTTCAGTCCGACTCAACAGAACTTTGGTTAGGCATAACTTGACCTAACCTAGACTCAATCCATCTCGATCTCACCTAGACTTGATTTAACTTATATCCATCTCCATCCGATTGACATGATAACCTAAGTCGGACTAAACTTTATGCATTGGATATGAATTTAGATTCATGTGTATAAAGAGTTTTTAAGTATTATTTTTTTATTTTTCATTTTAAATAAAATTTTTTACTTTAGAAAATGGGTCATGGTATTTGCGCTATGGGATTTTTTGTTGGAATTTTGTCCTTATAACTTTTCCTTATATGAATTTTTTTCCACGACTCATGTAAGTTAAGGACAAGCTTTGCGATTTCAACTAAATTGACATATTTAACCCTAGTCTAAGAATGAAGGAAGAAACACATTTAATAATAATGATTATGAGGGACAATAAAACCAGAAGAATGTGAATTTAATTATATTTATCTTTATTCTCGATATAAAAATTCATATTTATTATAGTCTCCAAGACACACTAAATACAAACATTGTATTTCATTCCTGTTGAATAACAAATATATTCATACTTATATTTACTCAAGTATTTATTAAATAAATTATTAAGAATTTAATGTAAAAGATCCTTCAATATCAAATACTAAAAAAAATTTAATTACATAAATTTCATAATAAAATATAAAATCAATTCATAACGTCTTAATAATTTAAAAAATATATATATAATTATACTTATACTCATATATAACGAATCCAAATATTTTTTAATATTGTATCCAAACATATTCGATCTGTAAACAAATCTATTTATCTTCCCAAATAATGGCTTCACTCTAAAAAAGACACTTCAGATTGTAGAGTTTGATTGATGGCTCATAATCCAATGAGAGTTCTTTATTCTTTTAAGTGCTACCTAATCTTGGTTAAAGTCTACTTTTCACAAGAATCAAAAGGAATGATGTGATGGGGGAGATTAACTACCCTTGAATACAAAAAAATTGACGAATACTTGTGTGTTCAATTTTGGATTACAGGAAGAGATGCAGCCAAGGTAGAAGGTGCATTATTGAAGAGACCAAATGTATAAACAAAGATTTAAAACAACATCGAAACACAACAAGACGTTGTTTAAAAGAATATAAAATATCGAGATTCTGCATTGGAGTGAGTACGAATATATCGTCGCAATAAAACTTGGAATAATGTCAAAATATCATTTCAAATATTTAAATTCAATTTCGTTGTATGCAACATGGTATTCTTAAAGTTTTCAAAGCTTTTGCATCATGCACATGATTTATTAGAGAAGTGACAGGTTAGTTTGGTAGAGAAAAAGAAGTAATTCCATTAAGAACAATACAATGCAGATTGCCTCAGCGTTGACATCTCATTCTCTTTAGTAATATTTTGACTTTGGTTGGGTTTGAAGTGTATATTTTATTGGAGTTTTGGCACCAAACTATTTGTTGAAGCTGCTTAGACCATGACCAATGCTACAATTTTATACAACAATTTAAGAATCTAAAAGAACTAGATAAAGTGTTAGGTAGGTAAATGTACTGACCTCATTTGTCCTCATCCTTTTTATTTTAAATTATATCTTAGTGTCTATCTAGTAGTCTTGTAGGAATAATTAAGAAAAATAAGAGATAAATATATTACATTAAGATAACAAAATTGATTAAAAATAAATAATAAATTAGATGTACATACAGAGAATTATAAAAAAGTATAGTTAAATTTAAATGTTAAATAGAAAATGAATCAAAATATAACAAAAAGAAATAAAATTGAGTAACTTCAACATTGTATTGAAATTATTTTTAAATTGGTGATACAGAATGGAATGGAGTGAATTGGAATGTAACAAATTCTAACGAAATACTGTTGAACGAAAATTTAATTTTATTGTTTGGAAAAAAGGATGGAGGCTAAATTAATCGTAATTCTTCATTTTCCTACTACTCTTTTTCTATAAACATCAAAAATTAAGTTCTACGTATATTATTTACTGAAAAATATTGAAATTTGACAAAAGAAAATTAAGATAGTTAAATTTATTATTTCTCATATACGAACTCAAATTGACACTTCTAAATATATCTCTTTATCCAATCAAAATGTGATTTCGTTTTCACTACTTTGTTTGTTATATTCTGCTGAAATAACAATTCTTTGGAGGAATACACATAATATATATATATATATATATATATATATATATATATATATATAGTGT
>Ga0209700_105956_pt1 | contig 19729 bp, 7 predicted proteins | sample SiratroredBW_FD_187528 | JGI IMG/M metagenome (GOLD analysis project Ga0209700, IMG submission 187528) | Root nodule microbial communities of legume samples collected from California, USA - Siratro red BW (SPAdes) (version 2) | ecosystem: Host-associated > Plants > Roots > Nodule | place: USA...
AAAAAAGAAATTATATATATATATATATATATATATATATATATATATATATAATGATGATAATTGTAATAAAAGTAAATAAATTATTATAATATTTTTAAATATTTTTTTTCTCTAAATCAATACTTAATAGTTAATTTCTAAATACATGGACTAAATATAAATTTAATATATATTTTTTTAATATTTAAAAATGTATTTATATTTTCATTAATTATGTTTTATTAAAAATATTATTACATAAACATAATATATATATATATATATATATATATTAAAAAAATTGTATAATAGTATTTTTTTAATATTGTTTTTTTTCTAATAATCCATAGTTGATAGTTAACTGACTTAAATATAAGATGAAGTTATATATTTAATATTTAAAAATATATTTATATTTTTATTAATTGTGTATTATTAAAAATATTAATGTTTATCATGGAAAATTAAAATAGTTTTATTGTACAATTATAGTAATTAATAAATAATAAATTTTATTTATAATAACTTTTAAGGTATATATTTATTAGTTAATTGGTCTGAAGTGCTGTTGCAAACAGAAGTGGAAGAGATACTTAATGAAGCTGTTGTGGCTGACTCAAATACACATTCCAACTCTAATTTATCATCAAATTAAATTGGTGAGTTCAAAGCTGTTTCGTTGGCATATTAACTGAATCGATTTAATTTAAGGATAATAAAGCGTTAGGCGAACACACATCTGGTCAGACTGGAGATGTGGTAGAAATGAAGTGTTATCAACGAATATAGGAGAAGAATGGTTTTGGTCTTCCCATCTTTTTCTTCTTATTCAGAGTAGTGATTTGAAGACCGTGAGTTCAAATGTCTCTCTGATTGAGCTTGGGAGATTACGCCTTTTTATAGGGGTAAATTTCAACACCTTATCTTAGGAAAGCTCATATACCACAATATTATGATCTTAATAGAAAAGAAATGACTGAAATATTTTAAGGTTGGGAGATCACGCCTTCCTTAGTTTTGTTACCCCCAAAACATATAATATGTACAAATATTTCTACAATTCTATTGGTACCTGACACCCAAATCCTAAATATTCTTTCCAATGTTTTTAAGTTTGACATCGTTTAAGGATTCACTTTGTGAGATATAGGTTCATTTAGAGTATTCAATAACATATAACATAAGCTTAGGTATGGACTATAATTGACGATACACTTTTAAAATACAACATTATTATTATTTATGTGTGAAAACAATCATTCCCTGGTGTAGTTGTTAATTTATATGTATGCTAATAAGTGGTACAAATGTAAAGACAAGTTCTTGATTGACAGTATGACTTTAAAATCTATGCTAGTGACTACTTCTTGTCTTTTAGTTTGTCAATGCATCGTTGGTTCATATTTCGTTCTCACATCTAGGACATATAGCTGTCTTCTTGTCGAGGATGTTTTCCTTGAGATTTAATTCAGAGTTTAATGCAGAGACAATATCTATATAACTTGATTTTAATAAATTGGTAATCCATTCTCTTGTTAGTTACCAAAAGCTTATCCAAAATGCAAACTTAATAGCACATGAAGTTGACGAATACGTTAAATAAGAGCAATGAGTTGCCAGTAATCTCTCATTAATTTCCAGGGAAAACTGGTGATTTAGCTTATCAATACCAACCTTGTAGATTTTTACGCGGTCATTAGCTTAATGGAAATTAGTTGCAGCTCCACATTCAGAAAGTGGTAACATCTCATTAGAGATCAAAAAGGAGAAGAAAAATAATGATAACAAAAAGGTTGACAGACGACAGACTCCACCTATACTTGAATATCAACATGTCCCACCCTTGTATGCTCGACAGGGCGCGGTCGCACACTCGATTATTGGGAATTGTTGCTACAATGTTTAATTATTTCCAGCACCAGATTTAGCTTGAAGGTGATGACTTAACATTCCTGTTAATCTCCTTTTAGTAACAGAATGTAAAATGTACATCTCGAAAATAAATTTTAGACAACATTCCCATTTGTTGTCTAGAGTATAGGAAAAGTAACGAGTAATCAGTTAATCAGTTACGTTATTGCATTCGCTAACTGCCAATCGCTATCTAAAACAATTTGCCAGCAATAAAGATCAAGTATATATAGACGTAACTTATTTTGGGATCAAGCCCAGTACATCTTTCTTCATTATTGTTCTGCAGTTTCATCCACGAGTTCTTTACCTACTTTATCGTTTTGGATACCCCATCCCCAAGTGATGTTTAAGTTTTAACCATATTTTGACAGTATTGCATTGGATATATTTGAAAAAGTTGCGCCTAAGTTGTATGAAGGCTTGTATAATTGAAGGTAGGTAAATCAAATACCCATCTCACAAAATAAACAACATAATTAGGTATATGTTCAGTGTAGAAGCTTCTAACAAACCTTAATTTCTAGGAACTTACAGTTGGGTGCGTGCAAATATCCAGAATTCACAAAATTAAGTTAAACAGTCATGGGATGCAGCAAAACAGGAAACAGGTTAAATTACATCCAGGAATGGAGGATTAAGAGTATCTCTGTAAAATGAAGTACTGCATGGATCCTCCTTCACGCTAACTGCAACAAACCAGGAGAAAATAGAGGCACGGTCACAGATGTAAAGCATGCAAAAGGGGCAGTCAAATAGCCGGTGAAAAAAATTGAATGATGTCAAGAACTCTAGCCTTATCGAGACACAGCCAACTATTTCTTCTTCCTACCACCAGCACCCTTGGCCTTTTTGTTAGTTTCTTTAGCATTATTCGGTTGTGTTTCCTGTCCAAAAAAGGTTGTCAAACGCGTGGACCTTCCAAACCATAACAGTAATTTGTTGGGGGTAATGGTTTGACTGCTTCCAGTATTTTTCATTGAATGCTTTATTTTAACATAGAAGTAGTATTGCTCATTTAGTTTCTATCAGCATATATTTTTAGAGATGGTGCTTCTAAAGCAGATCAAGGGTGTAAAGGAAGGGGATTAACCCATTGCCGGGGCTTTGCCAAGTAGCCGACCTAAATGTTAATCAGCATTTCATATAACCAACTCAAGCACAAGTAGAATGTCTATTGATCCTTACTGTGCCAATCCAACTTTAATGTTCATGTTGGGCTTTATCAAAATATAGCAATTAGGGCAGAAGCTAATAATATATGCAATGGATGGACTTTTATAATCAATAATCTGTTGGATAATGAAACATAAAAGAGAGCAATAGTAAAAATCAGCAAAAAAGAAAAAGATCAAATATCTCCTTAACAAAGACGCAAAATAACGAACATTCAAAAAAGCTAAAACAAGCTATGCAGTCCTTATTGCTTTTCTACCTAAACAATGAGACTTCACGCAAGTGTATTATAGTAATTGACACGATCCACAGGCCCACATGCTAAAGGAATTAAAAGTAAAGCCACAGACAACAAATCAAAGGCAAGAGGAAGAATCACTTAACAGATTGTAAAAAGCTATAATTTATCATTCAGACTTCAATCACGTTAGCACTTATATATTGGTTACTAAAGATAGATTATGCATAAGCACAGAATGACTTTGGAGGTTCACCATAGATATTCAGCTTCAGGCACCAAAGCAGACACCTCTAGACCAAGGTATGGAGCTTGAACCCTGATTATTCATTGGCAAGCTCAAGTTGCCATAAACCATGGGCCTTGACCAGTTACAAGTTTGCAGACAGAACATCTTATGCTCAATTGCTGGTTTGAAAGACCTAACCATGCATTTGGTTTCCTGTAATTAAGTGTAGCCAAAATTATCTAGCATGTCGATTTTAAGATTTCTGGTAAATATGGGGAAAAAACTCCTGCTTTCGGTTCTTTTCTCTGATTTGAAGTCCTCCTATTATTAATAGTGAAAAAAACAGTGAACAAGAAAGGGGGTTGAAGAGCTCCAAATCCACATCAGGGTGAAGATCATATGATAAACATTTTGCTTGCCACACAAACAAGAGTGTTCCTCGTCTCATTTTTTAGCAGATATTCAATCATAAACAAAGTGTCACATTTGACACATGAACATAGTGTGTATCTGTACTTTCCGAAAGTTAATAATCTATTCTTCATACAAATTATGTTAATGATACATTTTCACGGAATGGGAGAGTTTTTTCATCATCCATATTACACCTCAAGATGATGAATATAATAAAAGAAACAATAGTTTATCATTTAGTTCCAGCCAGATAAATTGGAGAGAGAAAACAGAATAACTGGATCACAGCCAACCAAAATTCAGACCGCAAATGTTTTAGTGAAAAACTTGCAAGTCTTCTGCAAAATTAAAATAATTCTGGATGTCCACATCTTGGGAGATTGATAGACATAACAAATACATACCTTGCGTTTGATTGGTACAGATGGATTTGCTGTTGGCTTAAAAAATGATTCCAATCTGTTGTTTACAAAGAGAAAAAAGGGGAGGTAGGTACGACAAGAAACGAGAAAGGTTTAACGCTAATGTCCAAAGACTTAAAGAATCACCTACCGGCCTTGCGATGATTTGTTCTTTGCTGCTTTAATCTTTTCTATTGCCTAATATTCATATAGAAATTATTTAAAATTTTCTGAAGAGCAATTGAAATCCTACTAAAACAATCCAAAATAATACTATAGAGAGCTCTACATACCTTAGTCACTCTATCACTGTTGAAGCCATTCTCATTTACCAGAAATGTTATTAACCCCTGTAAGGCAACACAATGCAACTTAATTATATTGCCAAAGAACACAATACATAGATAAATAGACAAACAGATATAATGTATATCAGTATGAGAATTCATGTGCATTTGAAACGATATTGAAGTTCTAAACCGGAATATATTACTTCTTCATCTGGAGCAGTCCACTTAATATCAAGTTCCTTTTCATCAGTTAAGACCACTGGTTCTTTAAAAAGCTGTCGAGCCTCTTGATATGGCCAACTATCTGGTATTTGGTACCTGAATCAATGCACTCACTATAAGTACTTCCAAAGATGAAAGAGGAACATCATATTATAAATATCAAGAACCTTGCATTTGAAAAGAGTATCCAGATAGGTTATGTCATAGCAGAGAAACAAGTAAACCTTATTCCACAAGGTTATGTCATCCGACTGATACAAATTAAATTGCATATACAAAAGATGGTAATTTTCAATAGAAAGAAAAAACCTCTCTTTGTTTATGTTTTCCAGTATATTTTCGATAGAGCCATGTTGACGTATGAGTTTCAAAGCTGTCTGTCCCCCAATTCCTGTGGCACACATCATTTATCAATTATACTATATACATTGCATATATTCAGAAATCATAAAAAACCAAGCTTAAACCAGGCATCATACAAATAAAACTGGGCTGAAATATACCTCGAATACTTTCACAATAATCACAGCCAGAAAGAATGCATAAGTCAATAAATTGGTCCATGGTCAGATTTAGCCCCTCCAAAATCTGAAACCAGAGAAATACCAAAGTGAGCATGTCAAAAGTAAAAAACTAAAGTATGTTGAAAGTTAAAAGGACCTTTTCAATTTCAAATTCCATCACTGGAATTTTTTTGGAGCTTGGATCCATTAGGTGGCGAAGAAATTTAGGAGCTCCAAATGTTAAGGAATCCATGTCTTCAGAAGCCACTGCATAAACCTATAATATATAAAACATTCAGCACAAATTCTATCGAAAGTTTACATTAAAGGAAGTGTTGCCAATTAATTTGAAGGAATGAGTTGACAAAATTATCTGAAGGCATGGTTATCCAAAGAAAGAGGTGCGAAAACAAGAACATAACCGAAATTTAAATGGATTTTATAAGGAAAAGTGGTAAAAATTTAAATCAGTATTTGATCTTTTTGTTTCCAAGAAGTCTCATTGTTATTTTAAAAGAATAAGTAAAGACATTATCACTTTAGTTTTCAAGAACCCAGTTCAAAAAGCATGTGATACAACAGGTATGGACTTGCCTTTCCAGCTTTGCAAAGTGCAGCACATTGAGCCTCTGCTTCTGAGGGTGCCTGTAGAACCCAAAGCTTTAACCAGATGGTAAAAATACAGAACAATAAATACTTTAGTAATGCAATGTCACCTCAACAACTGGAACTCCCATAAGTCTTAAAAGTCTTTTGCAGTCTTCATTATGCTGCTTTGTCACCTACAAGAGTATGGAGATAGCATCAGTACCATGCACCAAAATCCATGCTTCTATATCTATCTACAATGTGCAAAACTTTTCAAATAAATGAGAATAAGAAACAAAAGCCCACCTTCACCGTCCGTTTACTGAATTTCTCAATGTCTTCTTTATTGGCACTCTAAATCACAAGAAAAAGCAGTCCAGAGATGAGAATATATTGATTTAACAGAAAAAAAAATTAAAGGCACAAAAGGATCCCAAGAGGAAAGACAATAACAAACTGCGCATATACCTCTAAGGCTTCTGATAAATCCTCAGTAGCCTCGGCCCTCTTCGAGTAACTAACAGAATTTCAGTGTGAAAAACATTATTAAGGAACTTTCCATAAGTTACAATTCTATAACAATATAACAACCCCACCTCAAAACAAAAATCAGAATTCTCTAAAAATAACAGAATATCCACTCAAAATACCGTTTTGCCAGCTCTTGTTTCTTCAAATCTGGTGGCTTCCCATCAAAAACATATCTGCACACCCGCACTAGAAAAATTCAGCATACACAATGTATACAAAAAAACCATCCTCAGGGTTACAAGAAAAGCTTGAGAAAGTTAAAATCTATAGATATATACACTGGCTTCATCCCGGCTTCTAGAAGTCTGATTGTCCGCGAAAACATTCCTTGTAAATGACTACAGGACACATACCCAACACCATCATCACATAAAGCGAACCATATTTATCATAAAAAGGATGAAACTGAATCGAAAATCCCAAATCACTATTAAGCTTGTCTAATTGAAAACATATGAAGTGATTACTGCATATACCTGGTAACTTCACCGGCTTCATTAGTGAGCATTTCGGTTCCGCTTCTTCCAACGACAATCTGCACCAAAATCCAAGACAAGACACTTGATATTAAGTTAATAACATAAGTATAATGCATCGATGTCGTTGTTGAAACTACGGTAAGTGTTGTCAAGGGAAGTACAGACAAGGAACTGGTAAATGCTCATGCTGGCGTCAACAGCAATTTTGCGACCGAAGTAGCTCTCGAATTTGTTCTCCTTCATGGACTTCGGGGCATTGTCCGACAAAAGCTTAGTTAAACCCTAGAAAATAATCGGCATCAACAAAATTAACATTAGTGATAATAAATTGAAAGGGAAACAGAGGAATAGGATGATGAAAAGGTGAAGACCTTAATACCCATTTGGATTGTATACCAATGGAAACAGGAATTCGCAACAGCAGCAGAAGAAGAAGTGAACCAACTGTTTCCCGCGCATTCCTCTCTTCAGTAATCTTTATCGTTGTTCATAATGGGCCCCTCTCAGCCCATTCTGTCTAACGGCCCAAACAGCCCATGAAAAACCTTATATGTATTATTATTTTCCAAGTTTTTTCATTATTTTTTGTGTATTAACATTGCTATAGCTTAAAAATAGCATGCGTAAAACTTTTAAAATGTATTGTAAATACTTGCAAAAGTTCATTTGGCATTACCATTTTTAAACAAAAATATAAGAACTCGACTGCTTCTTCCTGCACCTTCAAAGCATCTTTCTGCACCTCCATGGTAAATATTAAAATACAATTTTGCTTTTTAAAAATATATTTTAAATCAATTATACTCTTTGTCCCATTTACTTGGAGATCGTAGAATTTGCAAGTTATTCGAAAAATCAAATGACTTATCCAATGACTTGGAAAATCCACAAGTTATTTGAGGTTTCCATTATCTGTAAGTGTTGAAATTGTAGTTTTTTAGTAAAAATGTTATTTTTGATTTTTCAGTGAAAATTGTATAATTCATAATTATAAAATGACTTACGGATTGTTCGTAAGTCATTGAAAAAATTCAATACTTACGAATTATAAAACCCGTAAATTATAGGTTTTTTCAAAAATGCATTGGGGATTGTATAATTCGTAATTCATAAACACTTACGAATGTTACAATCCGCAATATTTTTTCACATACATCTACCATTACATATTGTATAATCCGTAAACTTCTACTATTTTTAAATTACTTACAGATGTATAATCTGTAACTCATGATAACCTTAATTTAAACTTACTCATTGTATAATCCGTAAGTCCTTCGAAAAAAATTCTTTCTTAGAGTTTGTGTAATATTTACTAATGAGAAACTTAAAGCTTGAGAAATCCGTAAGTATATACCATCAGTTATAAAAAAATCATAAATTTATAAACCAATGATATTTTTGTCTTTTTATATTTAAACTTGAAATATTAAAAATTATAAAAGTGCAGGAAGATGTTACGGAGGTGTAGGAAGAACCCGTCGAAGAACTCGGATATACGTGGATATGGGATATTTTAATGGGATTTCTCTCTTAAAAGAATAAGCACTTATTTTATGTTTATAATGTACTTAAGATTTGTAATTTAATCAATGTTAGTAATGCAGTTTTAATATCCTTTTAGTCTTTTATGATTTGGCACATTTTTTTCTTCTTTTAATCTATACAAAATTACTTTACTTATTTTTAATCTTCGAAATAATTTTGTGCTTTTTTAATCCTTGAATTTTGACAAAAAAAAAAATCCATTAACGAATTCTGTTTAAAACAGAGTATCACATTGCGCCAATTGTCATTCGCGCAAATATGTTTTACATGGCTACATTACATAACATTTATGTGACGTTGGAACAAAAAAGGACAAAATATTTTTATATACAACCACGAGAAAAGAGACACTTTGTATTTTACTAAATAAAATAATAAATGTGAATGGTTTGCTAAATACAAATACAACTATTTATAATATGGTTGTTTGTATGTAGAAGCTATGATCTGGAACGTAATTCATTAATGTTCAAAGGTTTACTTGGAAAGTCATGCAATAATGCATCAGAGATTTACGGGCGAAATAGTAAGATATAAAGAGATTTAAATTGAAATCAATTCGAACAAAAGATAAGTTGTCAACCACATCTAAATTATCCTAACTAAATAATATCTTAACAACAAATAACTCAAGTTTCAGTTAGAACACTTGGACATGTTAATATTTCCAAGTGTGATTATAGGATAAAATAAAATAAAAAAAGGTAATAAGCTAAAAGAATAAAATAAAATTTAAATTATAATTACATGATAATTTTTTTCAAAATATTAATTTTATTTATATAACAAAACTTATGTAGTTATATTCTTTTATATATTTTATATTTATCAGTAGTTTATCAATTAGTTTACCAACATTTTTAATCCAATAAGTTACAAGTTAGGAGTTGGTTTGCATAAGATCTTATAAGGTGAAATTACAAATATTGTCATCTACTTTTCTCCTGAATTTTATATTTTTATAAAAGGTGTGAAGGGAGGGTAACAAGTTATTTTAATATAAGGATGTTTAATACATTAATATTTCACATGATAAGAAGGATATTTTGGAAGCTCAAGAAAATAGAAGTGTATTTACGCAATACATTGTAGTAATTGAATAGATATAAGTTGTGAAGATTAGAACCTTAAAAGCAAGATGTTTCATAAGCAAGAATGACACATTCCATACACAAATAAGGATGATGTGCAAGAATGGAAGAATGAAGAGAAAAGGCAGTTTGAGGTGGAGTTTTCTAGCTGCATATTAAATTGTAGATGGATCAAACAGTGCATAAGTGCCAACCATCACTTTCTCACTTTGAGAGGCCAAAATTTGTCAACTTTGACTTAAGTTATTGATACAAATAGAAGAACAATTAAACCGACATATAATTTTGAGAATGTTAATCTTATTTGTCATGTTTTTAGTACAATTGGATAGGTAGACAATTTAGAATCAAGAAACTTCAAAAGATATAGAAGGGTATAAGAGGTCATCAACGACAACGTGTTATGGAGGAAGAGCTTGAATCATTGAGGAAAAATCACATGTGTAAACTTACGAACCCGCTTAAAAATCAAAAAGTGATTTTATACAAGTGTGTATTAAAAAAAGTAATACCAAGTGTGAAGAAGAAAAGATTCAAGACAAAAATGGTGGCAAAAACTTATACACAAGTGGAGAAAAATGATTATGATGAGATTTTCTTACATGTGGTATGAATTTCGATAATTTTTAATTAGTATAAGCAGAAGTTAAAACAATTTGATTTTAAGATAGTTTTCTTATATGGAGACCTTGAGAAAACCATTTAATGTAACAATATGAGAGGATTAATGATGATAAAGAAAATTTCTTTCTCTTAAAAAAATTATTGTAAAGCTTGAGACAAAATACTCAGTAAGAAGTTTGACAATTTATTAGAGAGGATAAAATTTCTTAGATGTGATTTTGGAAATTATGTCTACATTATGAAAAGAGAAGAAATGCATGTTGCTCCTGTTCTTGTATGTGTATATCCTTATAATAATTCAATAAAAAATTAAACAATAAATTAAAAATGAAAGATGTTGATTTTACGAGATAAATACTTTAGATGAATACACAAATGGAATAGAAAATAGGAAAATTGTGTTTATCTCAACAAGTCTACTTGAAGAAGGTTGTTGAGAGGTTTAATATGCATCAATCTAGATAGTTGAATATACCTGTGGTCATCACACAAAACTCTATGACTCAGGCTTTTATTTTTGAAGAAGAAAGGAAGGAAATAAATATTCTTTCTTATGTCAGTGAAGTAAGAAGCATCATGTATAGGATGGTATGTAATAGACTATAATTGACCCACGTTGTTAATGTTATTAAAAAGTTTATGTTGAACATTAGACATGATCGTTGAGAGACTTTAAAGTTGGTGCTGATATATTTGAACAAGTAGATATCATATGGTATAAGGGGTTTATAGATGTAGATTATGTAGGGGATGTGGATACAAAAAAGTATTTTTGGGTAAGTGTTCACATTATTTGGTACTGTGATTTGTATGAATAAAAATTTACAATATGTGATAACTTTATCTACTACCCAAACAATGAAAGGGTAAAGAAGACTATATGATTAAGAGGAATGATGAGAGAGTTGGGCACTGTACAATATTATGTGAATTCACCAAGCTAACCAAAAGGTCATATATTTAGTTGATTACCAAATCTATTATGAGAGGACTAAAAATATTTATATAAGATTGTACTTTATTAAAGATGTAGTTAAGTCTAAGAAAGTTGGGATTATGTAGATAACTTATGAGGATAATCCTATCCATGTATTTACAAAATCTTTATTGAGACTTAAATTCAAATGTTGCTTTAAGTTGAATATTTTTTTCGTTTAAGAATGAAGAACAATGATGGAGGGAATTTCTTCTATTATTTGAAGTTAAGGTAAAAAATTGTCAAGATAACTCTAAATCAATTTGTTTGAAAAAAAAAAAGACAAAAAAAACTCCTGATGATCATTTACTAAATTGTTCGCTAAGTTGTCTTGTAGTGTTGTATACTAAATTTTATACATAAAGTCTTGTTTGATACTTCATATATGTTTTTGTATATTATATGTGATCTTAATGTGTCTATGATAATTTATTGTTATTCAATACAAAAATGTTTTCTTCTTGTTATATTTCTCTTTTTGTGTGTTTTTTCATTACTTCAAAGCCAAGAGAGCAAAATATGATTAAAAGGTCGGATATGAGCTCTCGATCCAATTTTGGTTAAGGGCATGAGGTGATGACCTTTGGATTCTAAAGGATAAAGTTACCACTCTTTTAAGTGATTTAGAGTTACAAGTGACAAAATTCTTAAAGTTGGAATGTGAATAAGTTTTTCCTTGTAATTCCTATTTTGTGTGTGACCATATAGGAGCCTTGGGGATAAATTGAAGTTTTCTTTTTACTCTAGTTGGCATACAAAAGTTTGGTTAGTCATAAAGATATTCAAGATCCTTTAGTTAAAGCAATTTATAGTTGGAAAAGATATGAGAGAACATATTTTCACTTAAGATAAGTTATAAATAGAATATTTTTTTTACCAACACAAATATTTAAGATAGAACTTTGTGATGATGATAGTTCCTCACTCTATGTCAATGTCAATGACTTTGTAATGATGATAGTTGTTGTTGTTGGATAATTTGTCCCAAAAAAAAAAAAACAAAAATCACAATGTATACTACAGTCTTACTTTTGGAGTGATTATTTCCATTTTGTGAATATGAATGATTTTTTTTTTCATTAGCAAACACTAAGACATAGAGAGATTGATTGTTGATAACTTTTCGTTATTGAGACACATAAAAGATAATGTTCAACGTAATATGAATCCATCATGCATAATGCATCATAATTGATAAATGTTAAATATTGGTATATTTGAACTCATTTTTTTTATTTATATGGGCAATTATCGTTATTTTTTATTGTCTTATTAGTTGTTTTTAATTTAAAATTATTTTTTCTTATGATTTTACATTTTTTTGTAGTCAAATGAAAATATCCTTGTTGAAATAAAAGTAATATTCTCTCTTAAACAAGCCTTTAAGGAACTTAAGCAAGAGACATGTGACCTACACCTTTAAGGACAACTTGTACCTTGTTGTTACTACCACCGATACTTATTGACCTAAAAAGACACTCTAAGACTTTGTTTGGATTTGAGATAATCTGTGATGAAAGTTGAGTTGTTCGGATTAAAGGATTAAAGAAAAGATAGTGAGATCTGAGTGAAAAATTTATAAAAGTTTGTAAGTGATATGATGGGTGTGATTGATAAAATAAGTTTTTAATAAATAAAACTATAGTTAAAATTAAATATAATTAATTTGATGAGTATGATTACTAGATTATTATTATTTTAATTATAAGATTATTAATTATTTTAAAATAAGAAACTAAATTAATAATAATAATAATATTATTATTACTATTTTATTAATTTATTTTAATTATTATTATTTTATAATTTTATTTTTATTATTATAATTATTATTTATGGTTTTATTATTATTTTTTGTTTTAACATATTAATAATTATTAAATTAATTATATTAAAAATATAATAAAAATTTACTTTCTTCACAAATCTGTTATAATTTGTCAAGAAATAATGTAGCAACTTTTTCTTGATATTCGATTATAATTATTTTTTTATTTATTGAAATTGTAACTTTCTTCGCATTTCTTCGCTCGATATCTTTATCTCATCAACCAACCAAACCAAACGTATGTTAAGTGGTAAAAAAAAAAAAAAAGTTCATCTCAAAATGTTATAAAAATAAGGATTAACCAATATTGATAATTTAGACAAACACTCAAATTAAGATCTTTTATTCCTACACATGTAAAGCTATGATTGACTAAACAACTTGTTGTTACCTATTAATTATTAATGTAATCTAGCTTTACCTTTTCACCATTACTTGGTTATTTAGTTGATGTTTTGTCCTTTGGTCTTAACGCTTATTTAACCTAATTAACCAAATCACAATTTCAAATTTTAATTGAGGTAAGAAACTCATTTATAAATTAGGATATGGTTAAAAATTGTAATACAACCTACAACTAAAAATGTGAGTAAAAACGATGAAATCAGCTATAAGTCTTCATTCTTGACGTTGATTGTTTAACATCATTCACCAAATAATCAAGTACATCCTTAAATAATCTAGATTTTTTTTTTCTTTTCAAAAAATTAAGTTAAAATTGTATATTATTGAATTAATTACGTAATAGAATTTGTTGGCCTAAAAGAAAATTATCAATCTCTAATATATTTTTTATCATTTCATATTTATTTTTTCATTGCTAATTTTGAGTTATTTGAATATTATTTACTCTTTTATTTCAAAATCCTAAAAATTCTTATTTGTCTCTTTGTTTTTGTTTTCTTTCTATTCATGTTTATTTCTTTTTATTATGTGACTTTAGATTTTTTTTACCAATTTATATTCAAAAGTATAAATTTTTATTTTACCTTTACTTTGCTCTTTTATTAAATACACTATGATTAATTTTTTTATTAAATAATAATTTAGATACTTTCACTTTTAGTCATCTTGAAATAAGTTTGACTTCTCTTTCAATACGTCATTTGATTATATGCATTTATGTTAACGAGACAGTTTTCTTTTAAAAGTATAAACAAGGGTGGTAGGTATATTTAGTCTCACATCTTCAGAGAAAATGAACCAAGTACTGGAGGCTTTTGCTGACCATAATCTCTCAAAGATGTTAAAGTCTTTGATTTTTTTTATCTTCTCTCTTGTATTGTCAAGACAGATGTTTCAGAAATCATATTCAGAAATCATATTAATGTGTTGTTTATTACACAATTTAAGCACGTGTAATAATTAATAGATAGTGTAATAATCAATAGATATAACCAAATAGTAGAGTCAAACTTTGGATAATCGTTACATGTTCTTTGGTGTAATACACATGGACCAACTTGACATCTTTTTTATAAAAGAAAAACTCATTGTTTTTTTTTTCTTTTATTTAAGCGAAAAGATTAAATTTATAATAAATTATGGAATATATATAATCTGTGTTTTAGAACATAAATTTGATTTAAAAACAACAACAACAACTGTGTTTTGTATTATGATTTTTTCTTTTGAAATTCAATCCAAATCTTTAAAATACAAATTTAATATTTTCCAATAGAATTTTTATTTTAAAACACGGATTTTGTTATTTGAATAAAAAACGAAATTAAATTTTAAAAGACAACTTTATAATTGCAAATTATAATTTTTTTTTTATAAAAGATATACGGAAAAAAAATGTCATTCTTGGTTCCAAATACACTGCACGTGGTTACCCCAACCTTTTTCCCTAGTTTTTGTTCCTTGGCAATAATAAGAGGGAGTTTCATAGACACAAACCATATGCATATTATACACTTAGGTGCCACCACCATTTTATACTTTACAATAACACCAACTCCTGAAAGGTCAAGTCCCTTCACTTCCACAACACAAACTAAATAATCATCATTTTGAAGCGACACATGATGAACTTACACTACACACCACACGCCAATGCCAGCTAATACTATTGCTACACTATTCTTCAACCTCAGTTTTTTGTTAATTTTTTTTTCAGTGTTTGAATTTTGACGCCAAAAGTTGAAGATTAGTTGATGAAGTTTCATTTCTTGTGAACGTTAACAATTTCCTCTTTTTATGTGTCACATTTTGGAAGTTTTGTAAAACAACTATTGAAATGAATCATCCTCACACACATACGTAGGCACACTGAGAAGGCGACAGATTCTGGCATAAACTCACAGCATGATCAGAGAGGAAGAGGGTGTCGTGGGCAACAAGAAACAACAATAGTAGAACTGCCAAGGTTGAAAACTACTGGAACACGGTTTATGTGTCTAGAAGTAGGAAGTCGTAGAAGAAAAAGAGAACAGAAGAAGTGTGCAACTTGAGAGAACACATGCTCATTCACTCAAGCACTTTGGAAAAGTCAAGGACCATTGTGAGAAAAAAGTGATAGAAGGGGTGTCATTGACAAGCACATAGCATGGAAGGTGGGGTTAATAAATCTAGCTTTATGGAAAAGAACATTTATGAACTAAGGACCATAACACTGTGTCTTTGATGACATGTAGAAGCATCTATGTACCCTTTATGAAACTATTATTATATTCATTCATAGAAAGCCACACACACGCAAAAGGGTGTATCATACTCACTAAAAATCGATAGGTTTGGTCCAAATTTTTCAACTGCATTGCCAACTTCTCCCAACACTGGACCAAGTAGTTATAGGTGGATATTGATTGGCGCCCACCACGGCAATAACATGTTACTTTTTCTTCCATCAAAGAGTAAATTTGAAACTGAACTCCACTCTTGTACATGTTAGCCTACATATATATTGAACCAAAGAGAATTTGTTTCTCTGACTACATCTGATCCTAGTCCTACCTATGCTTTTAAGAAGTGGGATATGAGCAACCATCCTTTTACTTTTGAAGTCTAAGCTCAGGAATTTGCTGGCACTTCTAGTTCCATAGAGGCTGCCAGTACTTTGGCTGGTTTATCAAGTTTAGATGCAATCAATGATCCTAGGCTATCTCAATTGTATAAATATAAATATATCTCTTGATTTTCAATTCTTAAGATGTATCTGAACAAGTAATCTAGTGTTTGAATCATGAATATACAATTATATTAAATGCTTAAAAGGTGAATATTCTATCCAAATCCAACTCCAGCTTATTGACTTGTATAAATAATAATCGTGGTATGACATTTATCACACGGAATGTTTTGACATTGTACTCAAAGGACATTAGCATGATCTGGAATATTATGCGTTGGAAATTCTTTGACACGAAGCCATAGAATACAGATATTGATAGTGGTCTGTGGTGTCCTTATTTTCCCTGGAATTTGGTAGGAGGTAAACACACCAATCAAACATGGTGGAACATACCAAAATTAATGAAAGTGCTTTCTAATTGACAACGATTTTCAAACAGAAAAAGATTTAGTATGATTGAGATAGTAGAAGTTAGATTGCTATGTTGAAAGAGACAGTTCAAAGGAGAAGCGAGTTTTATCATTGGAACTAAAGACCAAAGCAAACTGAGTTTGTATGAGAGGATAAGAGAGGTAAACCGAGGTTCGTGAACTTTTGCCTAACAATGGAGCTTCCTGGGACATGAAGGACAGCATATGAGCTGTATCATGTGACCCTTGGTTTCAGTATTTGACTTTGGCTTTTTTTTTTTTTTTTCTTACACATTTTTTTACAGTTTTGGAGGCTGGTTGAAGCTGCACGTATCATGAATTTGAGGGTTCTTGCCGGCTTGGAACTGCATTCTTTTTTGTTTGACAATTTTCAAAAAGAAGCACTTCAACTTTGTCCTCTTAAAAATGTTGTTTTTTCTATATTTTTTGGCACCCAAATACCTCCACTTGTCACTGGAGGCTGGAAGGTCGGTTTTTGGAGAAAAGGGTAGCTCAATTGTGCCTCTCATATACATAGAAATTGTAGGGGTACTTGTGGTTTTTCCCATAGCAAGGATAATATTGGATCCTTTTCCTTCTGACAATGTTGTCTAGTGCCAAATCAAGGACAAGTTTCAACCCCATTCATAGTCATCAAAAATTAAAACTCTATAAACACATTTTTTTTAATGATGTTTGCACATTTAACCATGAATAACACTAGTTTACAGTTACACAAACACTTAATTGAGCACCAACCATTGTCAATGGAAATTATTATGGAAAGCATGTGATAGATGCAGGGTTCAGCTGTAAAGAACATCATAGTCTACGAATTTGATAATATAGCCAGTGGCACTGGGTCACATGGTGTGCATCAAGCAGGGAAAAGTCTTGGCACCCCCACTTCAAGTTTCTATAAGTATCCTCTTCCTTTCAAATTGACCCGTGAGCTACACTGAAAAGCTTTCTAGTTTAGGAATACTGATATAACTCCTCAAACGGATTGTTCTGCCAAGACAAGCATGTACATGTTACAAACCAAAGGCTAAATGTTTGTTTTAGTGTGTGGTTGATCAAGTTTTAAGAACTCTTTATTATATGTTTTCAAACAAAGTTTAGTTTGATTATTTTCACTTCCCATGACAACGACACTTTTAAAACTTAATTAAAAAATCTGAAGGACTGATAACATTTAGCCGAAACAAAAAAATTATTAAAAGGAGAAAGTTTGTATAACAGTATTTCACACAAAATATACAGTGTTTAAAGCAACCAATTACACATCAGGAAGGAGAATGATTTTTAAGAATTCAATAACTATTCGAGAAGCTAATTTTAAGAAAAATATACCTACGAAAAAATAAAATTTTATAGTTATAAAAAAATGGATAAAGGGCAAAATAATAAATTTAAGTGATTGTAAAAATTTATTAAAATGTCAAAATGTTATTACTCATAAAAACTTCTTAGAGAAAAAGATCATAAAAAATAATATTATTTTTAGAAAAAGATCTTCCTACAATATAACAAGTAATGCGTGAAACCTTATATATAACTATAAAAGTATAAAAATAATAATAATTTCAGGAGAAAAAGGGGGCAATTGCTTTGTCGGTAAATCAATATGTTTGCTATGTTCCCTGGTTGCTCAATGTAAAATTGAATTTTGGAGCACAAAAAAAATGAAATATTTTATGCCAATCCAAAGTTTTTAAAGTTAAAAAAGGAAAATGTAATGACCATTTTTTTTAATGTTTTAACCAATAATATTAATAATCTAATAATAATTATTTTCTATCAGGAACAAAAGGAGTTGAAATATAGTAAGCTCTTTTACATATTTAAAATTATCCTATGCATTAAGAAAAAATAGTTGAATTACAATATGTGGTCTTACATGTTAATTTGTATTGGAATAATCTCAATTTAAGAAAATATTCTCTAAATAGACTATTTTCAATTCTAATACACCATTTCAATGTCCAATGGTACGTATACTAAATAAATAAATTGAAATCTGCTCCCGTGAGTCGATTTATATAGGAATGTGTTATTTTTTTATAAATTTGATATAACAATATATAAATATCAATTTTAAAAATTAAATATACTTAATTAATATATTTTCAAAAGTAGTAAAATATTTTAATGCAATACTATGGTAATATAAATGAATATAAATATTTAAGGTTATAATTAAAGATTATTAAATTTTATTTTAATTTTATAGTACTAAAATTGTTTATAATAACAATAATAGTAGTAGTAATTAGTGACTATTTTAATGTTTTTCTTACATAAAAAACTAAAATATTCACATTTATAACTAATGTAAATATAAAACTAAATATAAAAATATTAATATTAAATTAAAATTTAATAACACAATTAATAAATATGATTTTTATTTTATTAAACTTTTGATTAGACTTACTATTTTATAGACTCTTAGGGTTCGATTGGATTGAGGAGTGGATTTTAGCGAGTGAATTTCAGATGATTTGAGAGATGATTTGAGAGTAAAGTGTGTGGAAAGTTTGATTGTTTGGAATAAGAGAAAGATGATAAGATTTGAGTGGAAAATTTATAAAAATTTGTAAGTGATGTAATAGATGTAATTGATAAAATAATTTTTTTAATAGATAAAATTGTAGTTTAAATTAATTTAAAGTTAAATATAATTAATTTATTAAGTAAAAAGTAATGAACTATTATTTTTTAATTGATATAATTATAATATTATCAATTATTTTAAAATAAAATAAAAATTAAATTATTATATTTTATAAATTTATTTTAATTATTATTCTAATTTTGATTTTATTATTATAATTATTATTTATAATTTTATTATGACTTTTATTTTTATATGAATCTCATTAATATTTTATTTTTTAAATTATTTTATTATTAATATCATTAATAAATATTATTATTATTATATAAATATAAATATTAATATATTAATAATTAAATAAATTATATAAAAATGTTAAAAAATACTCTTGTCTCACAAATTTTCCCTGAAAACAAAGAAAGTTTACTATCAACTTCTTTTTTTCGATTTCTGTTTTATATTAATATTTTTATCTCGTTTTTTGAACTTTCTTCTTATTCGAATCATCGTCGCAAATTAACGTCCATAATCAAACTCAGTTTTTTCTTTTTTTTTTTTTCATTTTGGTGTACTTTTCAATATTAATTCTCAA
>Ga0209700_105957_pt1 | contig 19728 bp, 16 predicted proteins | sample SiratroredBW_FD_187528 | JGI IMG/M metagenome (GOLD analysis project Ga0209700, IMG submission 187528) | Root nodule microbial communities of legume samples collected from California, USA - Siratro red BW (SPAdes) (version 2) | ecosystem: Host-associated > Plants > Roots > Nodule | place: USA...
TTATTTGTTAATTATTTTTATTATTATTATTAATATTAATAATTATATTATTATTATTAATACTTTTATTAATATTAATATTAATGTTATTAGAAATAATAGTATTAGTATTATTAATACTGTTATTAATATTATTTTGATATTATGTTTATTAATATTATTATTGTAATTAATATTAATATTAACATGATTATTAATATGTTTATTATTATTAATATTAAAGATCATAATATTATTATTTTAGTATTATTAATATTATACTTATTTCAATCTCAAGATCTTCATTACATATATTTCATCTCGTCTTTTGTTAATTGCTTGTTTAAGAGTCTGTTATTTAATTGAAATCAGTATAATCTCATTTTCTATATTTTGGATTCATTATAATTTAATACAATTTCGATTATCAATTATAATTTTATTTAATGTGAATACGATACTCTTACTTATTTTTTATATTAATTGAATACTTAGTACACTTACTAATCAAAAGAGAGTAACAATTGTATTATTTTTTAATGTATAAATATCCATCAATAATTTTTCGTTTTACTGTATTATTTAGAAATTCAAAGTTTTTAACATTTTTCTAATCACATTATTATTATGAAGAAAAAAATGTAGATAATAGACATGATGATACTTATATTTTGCTTGCAATAACATCTCGAGTAAAGAATTTAATTAACTTTATCGAGTAAATTTAACCTCTTCGCAGCTCACGAACACATAAGATTTTTATTTTTATTATGCAAATACTTGCGTAATGATTGAAAATCAAGCAACCACATTTCCGTTAATTTGGGAAATTCTCCTTGGTATGGGTGAGGATGTTTGATCAAATATGATGTTAAAACGTCCTATCAATATTTACATTCCACCTCAATGTCAATATATTATCAACTAACTAAATGAAATAAAACGTGTAATTTTAAAAATTACGAGACTAAGATATCCTAATTAAAAAAATGAAAATTACCAATTGGATAATACGAAGAAATAAAAGTGCAACTCCACCGAAAATGCAACAAAAAGCATGAATGGTACCTTTCAATTTTATTTATCATGGTTGCATTAATAGTGACTAGAATAAGAAAGGCACAAATATTGAGTTCCCAATTCCATATACAAACTATAGAATTAAACTCGTTCTTCTTCTTAACTCTACCACTTAAAGCAATAAGGATGATCAAAAACCAAACATGGACCTTCTTGTTTTACTATCCAACTGCATTGCGAACAAACTTCGTCATCCCTTTTTGCTTCGTAAATAGCAAACTTGTGCGAGGCACCTTGCCATTGAAAGGAACAATGAAACAATGTTGTTTCAAAAAAGTTAACTCTAAAACTCCATCTAAAAGTTTGATCGAAACGAAGTTGTTGCATACCAAGATCGTTGTCCTTAGACATGCAATGAAGGAACAGGTCTTGACGTCCTTCTAAACTATTTCGGACAATTACGGTTGTTTTTTCAAGGAAACTCACGCTGGCTGAAGGTTGCATAAGCAGCGAAAATAAGAAAACAGTTCTAACAATTATAAACATTGCACCTTTCTCCATGATCATACCCTAAGAGAACCACACACCACAATATGAGTGTTTAAGATAAATACCAATGCATATATATAATAGAAGAAGATAAAGTGATGCTGATTTTATGAAAACTACTCTGCCAGTATACAGCTTAAAACGAATTATAACTTTCATAACTCACAAGTGAACGTTGCTAACTAAATAAAAAAATATTATAATTATGCGTTCCACAAATTAAAACTACATATAAAATAATAAAAAAATATTACAAATAGTAATAATTGAAATAAACTTATAAGAAATAATTTTAAATATCAGAGATATTAATAGAATAAAATTAAATAGGTTATTAATTAATTTTATAGTAAATAATCCAGAAGTTTCACTACAAAAGATATTAATTTTAATAGGGATTTTTTTATTGGAGTTACTAAACCTCAGGTAAGCCACATACGTAACAAGGTTTTTCAAACCCCTGGAAAATTCTGAAGGTTTTACAATAAACCTCAGTAAAATTCATTAGTTTCATGTTTTAATTAGTTTTAAACTTAAAAAAAATCAGTGTTAGATTTTTCATTTTTGGAAAACATTTGTTTCAGAAGCTTGACCTAGCTACGCGGGAGGTTTTCTTCTTCAACTCTCCATCTCCAATTTTGTATATAGATTTTCATCTTCAACTCCAATTTTGTGCACTGAAATCGTTTTCTAACACGAGAACGTTCTTACACGCACAGCTAAACCCTATTTCATATTCAATTTTTCCATTGATTTTCACTTTCTCCTTTTCTCATTTCCTAAGATCACTTTTGTAACCAAGTCTTAGTATGTTATTTGTTTTTGTGAACATCTCAGATGATGCATTTTCGTTCTAGAATTGTTTCTAGTATTTTCGTTTGGGAGGGTTCGGTACCAATTCGTCTCTCGGTTCATCCTCCTGTGAAAGAGTGGCCGCAACACTTTTCGTGCCGAGGACGAGCTCCCTACCATGGTGTCTTGGAGGAAGAAGGGTGTTATTGGAGACCAATGCGGTGAGTTTTGTTCAACCTGATTGCATTTGATTCCAGGTTACCATTCTGTTTGTTGTAAATCTTTCTTTAATTGTGTGAGAAATTACAACATCAATGTAAATTGATTAAAAATTGATAACTTAATTGATTTTGGTCTCTATGAAGGGAATTGTTGGGCATTTGCAGTGGAAGGAATCAATCAAATTGTTATTGTGGTTGATTACCTATTAAATTGATTAAATTTAATAGGTATGTAATGAAATTGATTAAAAATGTGACTTTTCTGATTCTCACATTACCTATTAAATGTGCAGGGAAAAGGTAAACTACAAAACAAAACCTATTATTGATGCCTTAACAGGTAAAGGTGCTTCTGCTGCTGGATTTGCTGGTTTCTGTTAGGGTGGTAAGTGGCTTCCACTAAATTGGTGTTCTTTATCTCCTCTTGTATCAGTATGTTGCAACTTCAGGTCACGTTAAGTATAAACTGCATACGTAATGTGTTTTTCTCTTTACATCCATCATTTATCACTATGGATGACGTCTGTGGTATGAATTCTCAATAAGATTTTAGATTGTTTCTTAATTTATAGGTTTCCCAATATGACAAAGTGTTTTCTAAGTTAAAGAAAAACTTCAACAATGATTAAAAAGTTTCAAGAATGATTCTAAAACATGAGCCAAACCTGTAACGACAACATAGCGCTTGTATTTTCTGGTAAATGTCTTTTGATGATGTCTTTCATTTACCATTTATTAATGGTTGAATCAAGATGAAAATCTGAAAAGCAGTTATTGGATGTTAGTAGTGAAACAATTTATTTTATCTTTCAGGTGTTCGAAGTTCCATATTGAGCGTGACTCAATCGCTCCTCCAAAGCTTATAAAGCATTTTAAACAAGTCTTAGATGTTAAACGTGAGGTAGGATGAAACTTATTTTCCTTTTGTAGTTATATATTCAATTTAAATATTTTTAAAAATAAATTTGTAATCGTCTCGTCGTGATCCCAGTTGCGACAGATGATGACTCCACTGAGGACTTATAAGGGTCAAGCCAATTTAATTAATTTCTGTGGTTTTCTAATATTTTTTTTTTCATTTTCTGTTTATTACTTTTGTAAATAGTATTTGTTGTTATTTATATTTGTGTATATATTGTTTATCATTTTTTAGGACTATTTATGTTTATATATATGTTTTTATTTTTGTATATATTGCAGGCTATATATTTTAATTTGAAGTGTATCCGGATAAGTAAATACTTGAAATATTGAACCCTAGGTAGAACACATGTTATATCTGCTTGGAAATTTTCTAACTGTTTTGCAAGTGGGGTTTGGATTTGCATTTTTCTCTCTTCACACACATTTTATTTGTCCTATACCTGGATATGTGAAGCTTAGAAATAGAGGAGTGGCGTAGTAAGATTGGGAGATGTACTTCCTTTACTGGTCGTTGTGAAAGCTTTAACTAGAGTTTATTCTCATATTTATAAAGGTTATTACTAACGGATATGAATGTGTGGTAAAGTGGGTCATTATTCTAGTGACCTTTAATAGGAATTAGGACAAAGCTATCCTATGTGAGCTCATCTAAAAATCCTATAACACTACCCATTAGGTCAAACCATAATTATGGCACTAAGGGAGACTTTTTACAACTCAATTATTCACTGCCGTTCATTATACAAGTATTAAAAATTAAAAAAAAATATATCAATCTCATCTTGTTTTTCTTGCATACAATACATTTTTTTTTAATCAATCTCATATTTTTTAAAGAAAATTTGTGAGAGTGGTTTAAGAACAACTCTGTTTAGAATGTTCGATTGTGACTCATCTCTCTTTCATCTTTCAAGGGAGTTTACTTGTATAATTGTATACTTTCAACCCTTTTTCTTTAAAAAAAGAGAGATATTTTTTTCTATTCATATGCATTAATTTCATTTTTTTTCACAAACTTTTTGTTTTAAAAAAAGGATTAATATTTGAAAAATAAAAAATAAAAATATTAATCTCATTTTTTTATGTATCACATGTTTTCTATTAATAAAAAACAAAAATGGTTACATTTTTTTCTCTAAAAAATAATAATAATAATAAAAACATTATACAAAATAAAAAAATATTAGTCTCACATATTACATACCTTGTAATATTTTCATTTTTTTCCTAAAAAATGATTTTGGGAAATTAAAAAAAAAACATTAATCTCATTTTTCTATTGCATATTTTTATTTTATTCTAAAAAATGATTTTGGGAAATAGAGATAAGAAAAAAAAAACATTAAATATTGTTTTCTAAATACATTACATACATTTTAGAATTTGAAAAATAAAAAAATATTAAACATTTTTTGTCTCACATACATTGCATATTCTCTTTTTTTGTAAGTTCATTTTTGAAATAAAAAACATCAATCTCATTTTGCATTGTATATTTTCATTCTTTTTTTAAAAAACGATTTTGGAAAATAAAAAAAAATATTAAACATTTTGTCTCACATGCATTGTATATTTTCTTTATTCTAAAAAATGATTAATCTCATTTTGCATTACATATTTCCTATTTTCTAAAAAATGATTTTGGAGAAATAAAAAAATAAATAAAAAATATTAAAAAATTTTCTTGACATGCATTACATATTTTATTTTTCAGTTCAATCAAAAATATATTCTCATGCATTCTTACATACATCCATTTATGCAAAAAAAAAATATATATTTTCATTCGTTCATACATTCTCATGATATAAAAAAAAAAAAACTTTTTCATGCATCATACATCCATTCTCATCTAAAGTTTCATGCACTATTCATGTACTCCCATGTAAATAGCATACATACATTATAAAAAATATTCAAATAGAGTCAATGCATCTTCATAGCATCATGCATTCATGCATTTTCAAAGTTTTATTCAAAAAAGCAAAGAAAAAAAGTATTTTCATATTGTTATAGATTTAAGAAATGCATCTTACATTCAATAAAAAGAAATAAAAAATATTCATTTTCATCATGCATTCATTTATGTCTCTTCATAAGAATTATGAAATAAATTTCATGCATATGTTCATGCACCTCATTGCACTTATACATTTCTTTTTTTCAAAAAAAATGTTAACATCAAGTAAAAAAGTTAGTTATTCATTTTTTTCAACCAAAATCATACCTTCTAGAAAACAAAAGAGAAATTTCATTCCTAAATACATTTTCTTACAAATTTCATGCATAAAAAAATAATAAAACAAAAAATTTCAAGAAATAAAATAGAAGTTTTGTGCATTCTCATTCATTAAAAAATATATTCCTATTCATACATGAAAAGTTAAAAAAAAAAAAAGAGATAAAGTTTTTTTATGCATTCGCATATGCATTCTCATTTAAAAAATAAAAAAAATATAGTTTTGATATTCATCTATGCATTCTCATATTAAAAAAAATAGAATTTTATGCAATCATTCATGCATTTTCAAAAAGAATAAAAAAAAATGAAAAATAAAGTTATATGCATTTTCATATCATCATGCATTCAATAAACAAAAATGAAAAATATACATTTTCTATATACATTTTCATTATACATTCATTTATGTATATTCATAGGAATTCTCAAATAAAATTTCATGCATATGTTCATGTACTCTCATTGCACTTATGCGTTTCTTTTAAATGTTGATATTAAATAATAATAACAAAAAATTTTCAAAAATAAAATTTCATACCTTCTAACAAAAAGGAAAGATAAATAATAATTTCATGTGTTCATAATGCATTTTCTTAAAAAAGAAAAAACTTTTTTATGCATTCAAATCTCATACGTCTATATATTTGCATTTAAAAAAAAAACATAAATGAATTCCTAAAAATTTCACGCATAAAAAAATATACAAAAAAGACAAAGCAAAACAAAAATAATTGTAGTTGTTACTTAATTCTTAGTTTGTATTTTTAAGCATCTTTTTCTAATTTGCTCTCATAAAAAAAATATTAACATGCATACATTATTTAGTTTTGCATGCATCTTATAGTTAGACATACATCATACTCTAAATAGGTATCATACATTTAGACATTCATCACACATCTAAACATGCATGACATATCTTAATATACATCATACATTTACACGTGCATCATACATCTTCAAAGGCATCTATACTACATTCTATAACATGCTTTTTCCCTAAGAGAAATTTTGAAAATACATTTTGAAAGAAATAAAAAATAAAAAATAGAGTTTTATGCATTCTCATAAAAAAAGAAAAAATAAAAATAGAGTTTTATGCATTCATGAATTCGTACATGCATCCTAATTCCAAAAAAAATATAGTTCTCATTTCCAAAAAAAAAAATAGAGTCATTCATGCATTCTCATATAATTTTTATGCATTCATCTATGCATTCTCATTTTCAAAAATAAAAAAAATAGAGTTTTATAACTATATTCTTAAAAAAAATCGATATTAAAAAAAAAGAATTTTATGTAGTCATTCATGCATTTTCAAAAAAATCAAAAATAAAAATATGCATTTTCATATCATCATTCATTCAATGAAAATTATGCATTCCATGTATATGTCCATACGTTCTCAATGCACTCATGCATCTCTTCCTAAGTGCCCATATCAAAATAACAAAAATCAATAATATAAAAAATGAAAAATATTGCATTCATACATTTACTTTACTTCTTTCAAGATTTATTTTGAGACCCGGTCATGGTCTCAATCTCACTTTTTTTTTAAATTCCATTTGAGATCCTCTCTGCATTGTGAAGGTTTTGACCTCACTGAAAAAAAAAAAAAAAGAAAGACAAAGGCAAATAAAATTTCTCTTGAAAAAATATGAAATTAAATAACCAAAAAAAAATCAGTCATTTCTTTTTTTACAAAAAAAAGAGAAAAGAAGTCTGCAATATAATGATTACAAGAAACATATACACATTGACCATTTTTTTTAAAGAAAAAATAAATATATTTTTGAAAATACACCCTCTTTTCAAAATTTGTGGATACATTATCTTTTGAAATTTTGTACATATAACAAATTTTTGTACATATTCTTTTTGAAAAAACCTTTTGTATATACATTGTCATTGAAAATTTTTGTAAATACATTCTCTTTTAAATATTTGTGAGAAAGAAAATTAAACATCTTTGAATATATATTCTTTTTTGAAAATTTATACATATTTTTCTAAAAAATAATACATTTGAGCATAAATTATAATTAAAAAGATAAAAAAGATCAGAAAAATAGAATGTAGAGCATTCATTCATGCATATCAATAAAAAATTAAAAAATAATTTCGAGGATCCATTCATGCATTACCATTCAAGAAATTCAAAAAAAAGAAATTGAAAACTCAAAAAAAAAAAAACAAACACATAGATTTTCATGCATCTATATATGCATTCACAACATATTTTATGTATTTTTCTAGCATTTTGTATATCGTACATGCATTCCCAAAAGTTCCATTTATATATACACTCTCAAAAAAAATTTACACGCATTCATATTAAAAAAACAAAAATAAATCTAAAAAAAATCGTGCATTCATAAATGTTTTTCTCATAAAAAAAAGATTCATTTAGACATACATTGTATTCATAAATGCATTTTCTCATAAAAAAAATTCATTTAGACATACATTATATATGCATTCATAAATGCATTTTATCATAAAAGAAAAGTTCATTCAAATATTATGCATTAAAAAAAACCATGCATTCATAAATGCATTTTCAAAAAGAAAAAGTCCAAAATTTCATAAATGCATTTTGTCAAAAAAAATTAATTAAGTTTTCAAGAAAAAAAAAGTAAAAAAGAAAAGAAAAGATGTAGTGAGTCAGTTGTTCATGTCATTGAATTTATAAGATTGTGAATAATATAAGGGGATCAGTCAAGCAAAATGTTTAATAAATGTAAAGATTGATTTTTCCAAGCAAACATTTGCATACAAGGTGCTTGTTACCTTTTGATCTTCTAGAAATTTCCAAGCTTCCCAAAATTTACAAGGATTCCTAAATAAAAGTATTTGGCCAAATGGTTACCATTACCTAAAAATTTTTACACTGAAGCAGAATGTCTATTGACCGATCTCATCTCTCTATTCTTCATCATTAACAAAATAAAATAAAAAAAATAGTCTGCTAGATTGAAAACCCGAAAGGGCAATCTAAGGAAAAGATAAGACAATAAATAAAAATAAATAAAAATGATACGTGTAGGAAGTCATTAATTTTATTCCATTGTTAAACTCTTTGAAAAATCAAGCAATCATGATTCAAAATGATATATGACCATGTTTCTTCATCCCAAACACTTTTACACATCTTTTGCACCCTCTTTGAACCAAAAATAATTTTTTCTTTCAAAAAAATACCCTAAGCAAGGATCATCAACATGTCGAAACTTAGTTAAAGGATCTCAAGGATGAAATTCATCAAAGAAAGAGCTGTCAAAAGCTCTTAATTCATCAAGGAGTATTATCAGAAATGAAGGTTCTACATCCAAAACTTTTGAAAAAGAAAAGAAAAAAAAAAGAATAGAAGAAAAAATAAAAAAAATAAAAAAAAGAAAAAAAGAAAAAGGAACATGATGATGGAAAGCTCATAAGACCTTGATGGTCTTGGTTAAACTTCTCAAGCCCACAAATATATTTTGAGTCTTTATATCCTTTTCTTCACAACCCTGCAACCTTTAGCCACGTTACAACCCTAATAAAGTTCATATTTATTGAAGAGTACTTGTAATGATTTTCAGAAAGTTTAGCTTTGTAACAAGAGGACATGACGGGCAATACATGTTAAAAAAATGAAAAAATGAAAGAAAAATGGAAAAAAAGAAAAAGTGAAAGAAAAATGAAAAAGAAAGATGTCTACTAGAATGCCTTTCTCAAAAAAGAGTCATTAGTATACAGGTCAACTGAGATTGAGATATCAGAAGTAAATGGGGCAATCCGATTTTCAGTACCCTTCCCTCACCTATATCTCATCACACATAGCAACTGGGGCAATCTGATTTCCAGTACCTTTGTATTCCCTCATCTCAAACATGGCCAATCTGGTTTCATTTGTACCCTTGTTATCCTATTTTTGTCACCTTACCAAGACGAGTAATTTTTCACACAAATCTTATCATTCTCCTTCTACATACTAACTGGGACAACTTGCATGAATTGTCTTCCTTTTAGGACCAACCTTTTACACTACCCTTATTTTCTTTCAAAGCTTAAAGGTCACTAGCCAACCCATCACACCAAAACTGGGGCAATACTGTTGGAAGATTTGCTCCCTAGTATCTTTCAAATACCTCAAACTTCCTAAACACTTACCTTTTACCCATGAGTTTAAGCATGCATCTAAGCAGTGTTTCCAAAAGGAAATTTGATGGTTACACCATATTGATATTAGTTTCAAATAATCCTAGATTTTCTAAAAAAAAGAGAGGAAAATTGATATATAGTGAATTCAATGATTACCAAGAACTTCTCATTCTACCCAATGAAATTTTGAAAAAGATAAAAGATAAACTTTTGTATATATTTTAACTTTGAAGTTTATACATATTCTTAAGATCTTTTAAATTCTTTATACATATGCATTTAAAAAAAAAACCATTGAAAAATCCTTTTGAATGTACATAAAAAATATATATTTAGAAAAATCTTTGTACATACTTTTCTGAATAAACATTTGAAGAAATAATTAAAAAAAAAAATTGTACATAAATTTTAAAACATTTGAAAATAATTGAAAAAATATTTTGTACATACCTTCTCTTTTGGAAAATTTGTACATATCTTTTTGAAACATTGTCTTTGAAAAATTTACTGAAAAAAAAATCATTTGTAAAATCATTGAAAAATTGCAAATACATTATCATTGAAAATGAAAGAGAATTTAAAAATAAAAATATAATTTCATGCATTAATATATACATTATCATCCAAGAAAAATAAAAATAAAATTTCATGCATTCAAACAGGCATTTTCATTTAAATAATAAAAAGTAAAAAAATCAGGATTTTAACATACATTCTTCAAAAGAAAATCAAATTTCATGCATTCATATATGCATTTTTTAAAAATAATAAAACAAAAGAAAATCAAATTTCATGCATTCATATATGCATTTTTTAAAAATAATAAAACAAAATAATAAAACAAAAAATCAAGTTTTATGCATTCATAAATGTATTCTTTAAAAAAAAGAAAACAAAATCAAAAAGATAAAAAGAATTTTTGCATTTAAACATGCACTTTCATTCAGAAAATTCACAAAGTTTCATGCATTCTTAAAAAAATAATATCAAAAAGACAAAAAGAATTTATGCATTAAAACATACACTTTCATTTAGAAAATTCACAAATTTCATGCATTCATATATGCATTTTTTTCAAAAAGAACAAAATCAAAATTCATATTAAAACAAAAAAATCAAATCAAATTTCATGCATTCATAAATGCATTCTCCATAAAGAGCAAAACAAAAAAAAATTTCATGCATTGTCATGCATCCAACATATATCTTGCAACAAGGAAGAATTAAACTTCATGCAAATCAACAGAAGATATTATTAAAGAAAGGACTCAATGTCGTATCTCCACATTCTACAACACGATTGTATAATCTCAGTGACATTGTTCAGATATTTATTCAAAGTTTATGACCCTCTCGTCTCAGTACAAGATCAAAATGAAGAATAACGACCCTCTCGTCTTAGTACAAGGTCAGATTAATCCAAAATTCACGACCCTCTCGTCTTAATATAAGGTCAAAATGAAGAACAACGACCATCTCGGCTCAGTACAAGGTCAGTTCAAAAATCAATCCTCGCGACCCTCTTGTCTCGGCACAAGGTCATAAGGAGGAACAACGACCCTCTCGTCTCAGTACAGGTCAAAATGAAGAACAACGACCCTCTCATCTTAGTTCAAAAATCAATTCTCGAGACCCTCTCGTCTCAGTTCAAGGTCATAAAGAAGAACAACGAATCTCTCGTCTTTGTACAAGGTCAAAATGAAGAACAATGACCCTCTCGTCTCAGTACAAGGTCAGTTCAAAAATCAATCCTCACGACCCTCTCGTCTCAGTCATAAGGAAGAACAACGACCTTCTCGTCTCTGTACAAGTTCAAAATGAAGAACAACGACCCTCTCCTCTCAGTACAAGGTCAGTTCAAAAATCAATCCTCGCGACCCTCTCGTCTCAGTATAAGGCTATAAGGAGGAAAAACGACGACCCTCTCGTCTCAGTATAAGGTCAAAAGGAGGAACAACAACCCTCTCGTCTCAGTACAAGGTTAGTTCAAAAATCAATCCTCGCAACCCTCTCGTCTTAGTACAAGGTCACCGCCTCTATTTACATTTATTTTATTATCTTTTATTTTCAAACTGATTGAAATTAGTGTTTTTGTCCTTACTTATCTTTTACTATCATAATATGAACTTAGGAAAGTTCAGATTATTTGGCAAAATTTAAGTAAGGAGGGGCAGTGTCTTGCGATGGTATCGAAGATTAAGAAAGGTTGGACAAGGATATGATAACTATGAACAAAAAAGAACAAAGAATATGATAACATGGAAGAAGGTTTTTTTATTGAATGTGTATCTCTTTGTTTACAATAGCTCACTTAATATAAAATTCTAGGTAACTAAATATGGAAATTATTCTAAATAAATACATTTGATATTCTCTAATATTCTACTGATATTCTCTGATATTCTACTGATATTCTCTCATACTCCCTTGATTATCTTTGATATTCTACTGATTTGTTTCTTTGATACTCCCTTGATTATTTCTCTGATATTCTTGTCGATATTCTCTGATATTCTCTTGATTATCTCTGATATTCTATTGATTTGATTTGTTTCCATAATAATAATATTCTAACACTCCCCTTCAAGGTGAGCAGTGGGATCACCAATGCTTAGCTTGCTGAGGACACGGGTAAATGTTTTGCCTGTAACAGCTTTGGTGAAAATGTCTGCCAAATGATCTTCTGACTTTACAAACGGAAGCTCAATACTGTTATCCTCAATCTTCTCCTTGATGGAGTGTCTGTCCACTTTAACGAGTTTGATTTTGTCATGTTGTACAAGATTCTTTGTTTTCATAGCTTCTTGCCATTCGCCCTTCTTATTGGCTTCATGAACTGTTTTGGGAATAAGAAAAGCTCTTGCAATGTCTGTTGCTCCTTTTCTGGTTATCTGCATAGGATACTTGGAATTCCGAGAAACATGTTCTGGAGAATATCGATTAGGTGGTACCCCTCTGTTTCTTCTTAGCGAAAGTGTGAAAGGCTCTAGTTCTGGTGCTAACCTGTCACTGTTAATGACTTCATTCATAACAGGAGACAACTCAGTAAAGTGAAGATCATTTACCTCTTGTTGGACATTCTCAGAAGGATCCTCATTGGTTGTGTTGGTCCCTCCTACGTTGACAGAGACATGCTCGTTGGCTCCATCTACTTGGTCTTTTGGAACAGTTTCTTGACAACTAAGTTTACTTAACCAACTTGGTGGTTCACTAGTTTTCTCCCCCTGAACATCAAGTTGGCTACTAAAAAAATATTCTTATTCTAAAAAATCACAATCCATAGTTACATATACACGGTGAGTGATTGGGTTGTAACATCGATACCCCTTTTGACGTGTAGCATATCCAACAAAGACACATTTCTCAGCACATGGATCAAATTTAGTTCTGTTAGCTTTGGAAATATGAACGAACACAGAGCACCCAAAAACTTGTGGTGGTAACATTTGGACAGGAGGGATATAGTTTGAGTAGCTAGGATCTGCAGGGGTGTTTGGTGGTTAAGGGTCTGGGAGGGTAACTTGTTCAAAAGATAGGCCGAGGTAGCAACAGTTTCGGGCCAAAACTGTGTTGGAACCTGTGCATCATGGTTCGAGTCATCTCTAGTAGCTTACGATTTTTCCGTTCTGCTACACCATTCTGTTTGGGTGTGTTTGGACAGAAAGTTTGATGAATTAAACAATTTTCTCTAAAAAACTCTTGCATTGATTTGTTAACAAATTCTCCACCATTATCTGATCTAAGTACTTGAATTTTCTTGCCAAATTGAGTGTGAATCATTTGATAGAATGCATAGAACTTATCGGGTACTTCAGATTTGTGTTTAAGAAATATACCCACGTCATGCAAGAGAAATCATCCACAAATAACAAAAAATACTGAAATTAATTATTATGAGAATTAGGAGCTAGACCCCACACATCAGAATGTACTAATGAAAAAGCAAAATTGACTCTATTATTGTTGGGAGGAAAAGTAACTCTATGATTCTTTGCCCGTATACAAGTTTCACATTTGATGGGCTCACTGTTACTAGTAAATAAACTAGGAAATAAAATCTTAAGGTACCCAAATGAAGGATGACCCAAACGCCTATGCCATAACCAGAGTTGCCTTGTAACCGTTCCATGAGCAAGCATGGCATGTCCCTTGTGAGCAACTTCATCAACGTAGTAAAGACCTTCACGTTCAGTACCACCCCCAATGATCTCCTTCATAAGAATGTCCTGTAAAAGGCAAAAAGTAGGAAACATGAGAACCACACAATTCAACTCCTTTGTAACTTGGCTTATAAAAAGTAATTTTGATGATAATGCAGGAACATAGAGACAATTTTCTAATTTTAATTCTTTTGAAAAAACAATTGAGCCCTTTCCTTGGACCGCGGCTAATTCTCCACTGGCTGTCTTAATATGAGTTTTAATAGGAGTGGAGAGATTGTTAAAATCATGAGGATCATGGGTCATGGTGTCAGTTGCCCCACAATCAAAAATCCACTGATCAGATTTTTCTAGGCTGGTATCCTCCTTTCTTCTTTTACCTCCATGAGTGACTGTGGCTCTTCCATGAACGACTTGCGGTTTTGCTTCTTCCTCTCTTCTGGTATCACCACTACAGTTACTAGTGGTTTGCGGGATGCCCACGATGGTGGCAACTTTGCGATTTTTTTGTTTAAAATCTTTCCACCATTCGGGATAACCCACGATTTTGAAGCAAGTCTCCTTGGTATGTTTCTTCATTCTACAATGAGTACAATCGAGGTGGCTTTTGTCTTCCTTGTCTCGTTGTGATGGACGTCGTCCGGAAGTTTCTGGGTGACTCCATCCCTGTCCCTATTCCGGTGGTCTATTTCTTATGGTTAAGTCAATTCCGACCTCCTCTAATGATGTGTTTTCTTCGCTACTGGTGGTAGGCTTTAGAATTTGGAGTCGGGCCGCCTCCCTTCGGACAGCAGCATAAGCGGACTCTACTGAAGGGGTCTTCTCTTGCATCAAAAGATCTCTTCTGATGACTTTAAATTTTTCATCTATCCCTGTTAGGAATTGATATAGTCTCTGTTCTTGTTTGATTTTGTTGAAGGTTGCAATATCATTTGAGCATTTCATAGGGTTCGGTTGCTTTCTGTCAATCGCCATCCATATAGCTTGTAATTTGTTCCAGAAATCCTCTAAGGTATCCTTTCTCTGTTTCTGTGTGTTTGCTTTTCGGTGTAAATCATAGATTTGCATCGGGTCTATGCCGCTTCCATAGGTAGTAGCCAATCCCTCCCATAAAGCCTTGGCGGTTGGAAACTGGGAAATATTGTTTATCAAACTAATCTTAATATTCTGAATTATCCAGGTGAAGACAGTTTGGTCTGCCTGTTCCCATTTTTCATATCCTGGTTCTATCTCTTCTGGTGCTAGAGGTATACCTGTCAGATGACTCTTTTTTCCTCTGCCACTGATAGCTTTTTTCATGAGTGTTGCCCACAATGGATAATTGTCTCCATTTAATTTGAAACCAATTGACAAATTGTCAAGATTGGATTGTGGTTGCTGAATCCCTAGGCCATTACGAAGCATATTTGCAATTTGCAAAGTTAGCTCATCAGTAATGGTTGAGGAGTTATTCTGGTTTTGATTCATGTTGTTGCCAATTTCATCATCTGAAAATGACATTTTTGGTTTTTTGGTTTTTTGGCTGTGAGGGGTAATGGAACAATGATATTGGTTTTTAAGTTTCCAGGATCTAACACCGCTCTGATACCATCTTGCGATGGTATCGAGGGTTAAGAAAGGTTGGACAAGGATATGATAACTATGAACAAAAAAGAACAAAGAGTATGATAACATGGAAGAAGGTTTTTTTATTGAATGTGTATCTCTTTGTTTACAATAGCTCACTTAATATAAAATTCTAGGTAACTAAAAATGGAAATTATTCTAAATAAATACATTTGATATTTTACTGATATTCTCTGATACTCCCTTGATCATCTTTGATATTCTACTGATTTGTTTCTTTGATATTCCCTTGATTATTTTTCTGATATTCTTATCGATATTCTCTGATATTCTCTTGATTATCTCTAATATTTTATTGATTTGATTTGTTTCCATAATAATATTCTAACACAGTGTTCATTTCTTTTTCAAATTTATTAATCTTAGTTGATGTATTATGTTTCTATTATACCTTGACATTGTTTTGATAAAATTTTGATATAACTTTTTAGAAAAATAATTACTAAAGTAGAGTTAGAAGCAAAATAGGAGTTGGGATGTATAGTTTTTCAATCACGAGGAAACATCACTATAACGATTTTCCAATTTCTTTTTAATAAATGCAAATATTAAATGTATAAATATGTTATTTTAATATACGGAATATCGAAGACAACCCTGTGCCACTTGTTTGCGGGATTCAAAAACAGACAACTCTATTACAATTCAACAAAACCACTTTCTTTTTGTTTTAAAATGCCAGAGTCCTCTGATTCATCGAATGTCACAATATAAAGCAACTTGTTTTATAAATACTTTTGGCTTTTAAATAACAGTGTCTTTTTTTTTTACACTGCCTCACATAATACTCCCTAAAATAAACATGATTGATTACACATAGTGCTCCCAAATAGGAAGGGTGTGTGACAAAGAAGAATATTCCATTCCATGCCCTTTGATTGGTCTTTTCTTTTTTACATTTTAATAAGAAAATTAATAATAATTTGTTTTTTACATAATGCTTATGTTGGTGTTGTTTAATTTTCTCCTTGGTTGATTAAATTAATATAAATTTGATATTATAATTTGAATGTTATTAATTATTATTATTCTTTATATATCAGCATATATCAGGTATACGATTAAGAAAGTGTCTCTAATGAAGAAATCAATGACCAACATCAAGAATTATAATTGGATAAAGTTATTTAATTTTTTCATTATGTTTAATTTTGTGATTGAGAACTAATGATCCTGTAATGTTCAAAAACCTTTAGAGTTTGAAGTTTACATTATCTTACTTTATATTTGTAGACTTTGTTCTTTTGTTGCTTTTATGAATGTTACATTAAATTTTAAATATCAATATTTTTCTTTTTATAATTTATTAAGTTGTTTCATAAATTTAATTAATAAAATTCATCAAGAAAAAACAACAGATGTATTTAATGGAGTTTATGTTCAAAATCACAAAAGGTTATAAGTTTCAAATCTCTGAAAATAGCGGGGTTTCAACCTTCGGAAATAGTAGGGTTTCAAACCCTCGAAAGGGATTAATAATTGTCATTCTAGGAGTTAATTAAAATGTCTACCAATGCTGGCTCTTCCGGCAAAAATCCAAACCGAGGATAATGTGGGGTTAAAACTCCCGAAAATATCAAATATTAATCTGAAATTGTTAAAGCAATTTGTCAATTAAGTAATTAATTATTATTATTTTCAAAATGAGTATATAATAGTATTTATTAATTTAAAAATTATGAAATTATTATTTATAAATTAATAATTAATATATAATAAATTAAAAAATATATATTGTTGTGGATGATATTAATTGTAATGACAAAGATCAAGTCAGAACCTGTAAAGATTAATCTCTTATATTTTTAGTTAGAAAAAATTGTCCTTATTAACTAATTAAGTTTTTCACTAAAAATAATTAATTTTAACTAATTATTATAATAACTTTTGGTTAAGTAGTAAACTCTCAATCTAATATATATTAATATTTTTAATTAAATAATTATTATTTTAATATTTATCAATAATAAATAGGACATCGAAATAATCTAATATAGTATATTTTATTACATAATTGAATAATTCAAATATTTTACCAAAATCTTAATATTTCCTTACCGATAGATAAAATATCTTTAAACCTATCTTGTGCAAGTTTGGATTCACATTCACAGCCAATTTAACTAACGGATTTGTCCACGACGAATACTTCATCTAATACATAAAGAAATAAGAAATATTATCAAGGCAGGTTTTAAATTTTCGCTGTTACAACACTTGACAGGAAATTTACCGAGACATAATTCATCTATTAGATAAACATTATAGATGGGTTTTTAGATATTATCATATTTATTAAATCCTTTTATAAATTTTCGTTGATAATGTATTATTTTTAGTTTAGATAAATTTATAAATATGTTTTATGAATTTATAAAAGGATTTATAAATTTTTGAAGATAAATATCCATCAATTATTTTTAGTTTTATTGTATTATTATCAAATTCAAAGTTTTTTACATTTTCTTATCAAATTATTATTATTATTATATTAATATTATTAATATTATTTTTATCAGATCATTTTTATTGTTTAATCCTTTGTCGAAGAGGATGGGTTGGGGATTAAACATGTAGAGAAGCTCAACGTTGCTTTACTGGCTAAATGGCTTTGGAGGCTTCGATCGGAAGAAGAGGGTGTGTGGAGGAAAATAATTGAGTCTAGATACGGTTCTTGGAGGGAGACGAGGGTTATAATGGATGAACGGATAGCCTCTACTTGGTGTTGGGTAAAATATGTGGTACACCTAACGAACATAACTGGTTCGATATTAGAATCAAATGGGTATTAGGGGATGGAAATAAGATTAGATTTCCTAGATTGTACTCAATTTCTTTATGCAAGGATAAGGTGATTAGTGAAATGGAGGAGTGGGTAAATATTGGGAATAGTGAAGCATATAATTAGGATCTATCTTGGATGAGAGAGTTGTTTACGTGGGAAGAGGAACAAAATATGCAGTTAATAACACTCCTAATTGTTGCGCAATGGAAGAGTAGTGCTACAGATGGATGGATTTGGAAGGATGGTGATCTAAGAAAATACACAGTAGTTTCTGGGTATAAGGCTTTACATGAATTTGTTAGTCTTTCAAGTTATAATGACTTTAATGAATTATGGAGTCTTAAGGTAGCAGGTTCAACTCAATTGGACAATGTTAAAAAAGTTACTAACTAGGCTCAACTTGGAAAAGAGAGGAATCAAAGTTCTTAATAACATGTGTCCTTTGTGTAACAAGGTTGAAGAAACTACACAATATGTGTTCATTAATTGTGAATTTGCAAAGAGAGTGAGGGATAAGTTTGATAGGTGGATAAGAATATCATCTAACCATACGATTGTTAATCATTTCCAGCAATTTTATCTATCAGGCTTTAACAGGAAAATAAATGAAGTATGGAAGAGTATGTGGAGATTTGGAAGTATAAGAATAAAATAGTGTTTAATATGGGGTAGTGGATGACAAAAATTTTTACACTAGCACGAGTATGGTCTTGTGCTAAGTTTAGATGGTATAGGGTGAATTAATCTGCTTCGGAATGGTTCCTTTGCCCCTTTCTTTGCCTAGGTAGTATTGCATAATATTGCCATGATTGTTCAGGTGTGGCCTGGAGATAGGACTCGGGTTTGGTAAAATGACGGAGAAGAGCAGGATAGGAATCCGTTTACATTTGGTTGTGTTTGCAGGTAGCCGAATCCAATGTAACAACTATCTTCAGCAGATAGCGTGCAGGGAGACTAAATAGAAATATAGTATTGAGATGCAAAATAGTTGTGTTGTTAAGAGGGACACTAGTAGAAAACTAGGCTTTAACGTCCCTTTATTAAGACGGTTAAATCAGGAAACGACGTTGCCAAAAACGCGGTGTCATTTTTGTAAATAAATGAACATAACAACGTCGGTTCAAGTAAATAACCGTCATTGATGTATTTATAAAAAGAAAAAAAATCAAATTTTAAAATTTTTAAAAAGGCGCTTCATTCCCACATCGGTTATGAGCTACAACCGACGTGGGATTTTGAAATTAGGGCACCATCCATGTCGGTTCTGGGCTCTTAACCGACGTG
>Ga0209700_105958_pt1 | contig 19718 bp, 8 predicted proteins | sample SiratroredBW_FD_187528 | JGI IMG/M metagenome (GOLD analysis project Ga0209700, IMG submission 187528) | Root nodule microbial communities of legume samples collected from California, USA - Siratro red BW (SPAdes) (version 2) | ecosystem: Host-associated > Plants > Roots > Nodule | place: USA...
TATAGATATATATATATATAATATATTTTAATAATATATATATATATATATATATATATATATATATATATATATATATATATTAGATGTTTATGAAGAAAAATAGTATGAAATTTAATATGTATTAATTCATGAAATAATTGAAGAAAAATAATTTCATTTAAGCTCTAAATCAAGAAAAAGATAATTAATAATATCTCCATTCAATTTCAAATTAATTTATAAAATTTCATTATGTAAATTCAAGCCTCAAAATAATGTTCTCTCTATGGAATCTGACAAGCAAAATTCTATATATTGAACTAATTTTATGTAGAACTTATCATTATGTAGAGTTTTCAAAACTAACTCCAAAACTCGAATCAGTCCCTTTTTTTTTTTTTTTACCAAAACTACAATCCTAATAAAGTTTAAAACTTAACTTACTTCAAATACCAACTAAGATTATTTTCATATTCATACCATTTCAACCATATAAAACAAATGTAAGTGTTGAATGAATTGTAAATATTTATTATTCCATTCTATAAATTTATAACTTTCTCCACCAACAACTACAAACTCTCTACACATAATCGTGTATGTAAAACTCACATATCATTTAATGAATGAAAAAGATATTGACAAGCACAATGTCAGCCATTTAATAATCTCAAAATATTCCAAATTATTATTTACATCCACTTCATATATTAATTATACAAATATTCTCCTATCACTAGTAGAAAAAAGAGATTTTACATCGATCCACAACCAATGTTGATCCAAGCAATGTAGAAAGTTCATGACTTTCTACATTGGTTATAATTGATGTAGTATGTCTCAATATTACATCGGTTAAAAAACAATCGACATATAAGACCGCTCTAAAGATCCTAAAAAGTTGAAAAATCTAAGATTTGTTATATCGGTTACGGGTCACAACCAATATAGTATACCACTACAGTGGACATAATAATTTGCATTGCATGGGACATATTATATTGGTTCTCAGATAAATCGATGTAATAACCTTTTTTGGATGTTTGCGTTGTGATATAGTGTGGAACATATTACATCAATTCTCAGGAAAACCGATATAATAGGGGTGATACTACATCAATTAGTTCCTTAACCAATGTTGTATCTCCATTGCTAGAAAAAAGTTGTCTTTCTGTGGCACATATTTCATCAATTATGTACCTTAATCGATGTAATATATGAATTTTTACATCGTTTATAGTCTTAACAAATGTGATATGTAACACTTTTTTTTATGTTTTTCCATTTCAGTATTTTTCCAACCTACAGTAGTTTTGCCAACCAGAATAACCATTGCAAATATCAAAACCAATTACAAAACAAAACATTTTAATAATCCATAACCAAAACTTAGGAAAATTGAATGAACTTAACATATATCAAAACCATTTACAAAAGAATATATGCACATCTAACACTCACTTATATATCAGTTATGATTTTTATTATTCTCGTTTCTATTGTTAATAACGTATCTTGCCCATTCTTGACGAATTTCTTCTATTTTGTCGGTGTCTAATGGCTCAATATCTGAAAAAATTTGAAATACCAAATAAATGTTATTCTTTATCATCACATATCATACCTCTAAGCCTTTCATAATCTTTAAAACATTTTAATACATGCTCCCAAGAGTCAGTATGCAGACACGAACTATGGTCCTCATCTAATGCATCACATAATAGCCACATTCAAAATTTTCATCTTATTGCACTACAATATATGAAATTCAGCAAAGTTAATTTATTCAACAACTGAAAAAAAAAAGTTTAATAGTTTCAATGAAGAACTAAATACCTTAGAAAAAAAATCCAATGTAGATTATGTTATGATGAAGTGGATCTACCGTCTAGTACACTACAAAACATTAATTGAACCAAGAAGAAAGATCATTAGCGATTTACATTATATTATATAAACAACAATAACATATTTCTTAATTAAATCATACACCTATACTATGGTCTTCATATCAACACTTGGTTTTCGATGAAATGAACAAAATCACACAATAGTATCGTCCGTATGAAAAATAACCATCAATTGCCAATGAGACTTAAAATAGTCAATTGACTAGTCATGTTCTTTGAGTTATGTAACATCTAAATTAGTCAATTTTACTTACCCATAATTAACACGAGCCATATAAATCCTCTTGCGGGATTCCTGAATCCATCTTTGGGTGTAAATCTAACATTCTATCTTTTTTCCTAGACTTCTGTATGGATTTTGGCTCAAGGAATCCATAAATATCATGATTTCCCATGGTGTAAATTAATTGATTTATATACCTACATTGTTAATATCAATATTAGTGAAAATGCTTCATGAAACATCATTTCATCATATAACATGTAAATATTTAAAGTATCCTTACATTATCCATAATTGAATAACTGCAATGTGGAGTAGCTAATTACCCTAGATGATTTCAAATATGTCCTACATGGCAATGCACAATGGTATATTACCATTGTCCACACCAAAGATTGCGGCATCCCAAAGAATGATAAAAGCTGACTCAAACAATTGATGTGATATGATGGGGTAGTTGGGGCTCAGGACTTAAATCACCAGCAATTGGTGACTTTTCTTTCCTCTTGTGGTCTTGTAAAGCATGATAACAAACATTATGTATCAATTTAAACAAAATTAAGAGAAATTAATTAAATATACCTGATTGATTTTTGAAATGGCCTTAATGAAATGTGTAGGTTATGTAATAAATGTCACTTTAACCTCTGATGTGGGTACTGGAACCTCAATATTTCCATCTCTAACTTTTTCAATGACCACTCTAGTTAAATCATCCTGAGTGGGCACGGTGCATCATTAAAGCTTCAGGGTACACTCTACCAATGACACTAGACGAGGAGGAACTTCTCCAACAAAAAACTTACACCGATAGAAAATATCAATGTGTGTTTCCTTCTCGTCATCCTCAGCAACACAACTCCCTTCTATGATAACTCAATCACAAATAGGTACTACATCTTGCTTGAGTGGAGTATGTTGCGAGTAGATGCCCGTGTACTTTAACCTATGCTCGAATTCATGTCTTAACTCATTTGTAACATATGCTTTTATTTGCTTAGTTAATTAAGGTGTGATCCTCTATGCCAATTGTCCAACTAGCTCCTTCATAATCTCTTGACTCATAGAAGTGCTAGAACGAGGAGTTGATCCAAAGTATTGCCTGACACCCACACCAAAACCAACAATACGCACACAACTAGGGTGTTTTTTAGTGCCAATAGCAACAATCAATATGTCATTTCGACCTTGACACACAAAGCTTCCCTATGAACTTTTTTCCATTACGGTATCCTATAAAAAATAATATAATATGTTAATCATGCATGTATAACTAAAAAAAAAAGGACATTATTATAAATTTATTATGAACTTACAATCTGTTAGACAACCTCTTGTGACTTTTGAGATGTCATTGTCCTCCTACTTTAGTCCTAATCAATAACAGTTCCTTTTTAATTGATGTCGTATCCTATTGTAGAATCTGTTAAGAATCATCTCAAAGGATTCAACATTTAATGAAGCCCGGCATTTGGACAAAGACAAAGCTAAAGCATGGAGCTCAAGATAGAGTCTTAAGCCTTGTCTTAGTATGTGTGAGTGAGAGTGATCAAGATGAAGGTAAACTTGCACAAAGCTTGGAAGAAACACATTGGCACACTTAAAAACTGCTTAACAAAAGTAACTAAGCAAAGCAAAAGCATTTTGAAAAGCCAAAGTTTTAAAAATCCAATTTTCAAGAAAAAATAAATCGATTTCAGGAAATTGAAATCAATTTATTTGAGGTCTGTACCCAAAATTGTAGAGCTATTTTGCGAAAACAATTTTGGGTGTTTATGTTTTTAAATACCCAGACCTTTTTTGAGCGATTAAGAAACAAATTACACATGTAATATTGAGAGAAAAACTGTAATCAAAGTGCTAGTGTTTTTGAGGGAAAAATATTGCTTGATTTTTACAAAGATTCAAATAGGTTTTTCTTGAAGAGAGAATAACTTGAATGTGTACTGTGCCATTGGTTCTCTTCAAGCATTGGGTAGATTCGCCTTCATTGAAATTAGGGGAACTCTAAACTCAATCTCTTGAACCCATTTTTTATTCAAGTTTTGTGTTTTGGGTTTATTTGATTGTAAATTTTGATTCAATTTTTATAATTGATAATGCTATAGGGTTTAGCATTGGGTTTTTCTAAATTGGAGGAACTGTAGGGTGCTTGTTCTTCAATTTGGTGGTCTTGCATGGTGCAAGAACGTGTCTTGATTGTAATTGAGAACAATTATGAGTGTTTAGTGCGATTTTTCTTGCTAGAGTTGCAAGAAAGACTGGATATAGCTTTTGAGAAAGGGTGAACCAGTATAATTGCTTGTGTTCTTCTTTCTTGACCTTTCTCTCATATTCTTGAATTGTTCTGCACTAGCTACTAGTATTATGTTTGCTCATATTAGTTCTTTATTCTTTCTGCATCATCATAAAGCATTCTGTTTTTGAGGTTTCTGAGTTGTTACAAGATTGCACTCGGTTCAATAATTCTTTCCACTGCATAAGTATTCTTTACATTGCAATTTACAACATATGTAGTGTGGTTCTGTTATTTGGTTCTGTTCTGGTTAATTGCTAAATAATTGGATACTTTACTTCAAATAATCTGAAATCTAATAGGTTGTTGTAATATCTGGTTTGCACTAACCTTGTTGCGCATTCTTTAACTTGATTGCAACTCTATAATTGTGGTTGAACATATATGATTGCTCATTTTGATTTTACTTGTGCATAGCTATTAGCTTGATGTGGTTTATCTCTTGATTGGATATTATATTGTGCCTTGAGTTTTCTTGCACTGTTTATGACAAGTTACATTGTTGTGATTTAATTTCTAATGCACTTATTAAGCTCCTTAAAGTGTACCTTAACTTTTGTTCATTTTGTAGGAAAAATAAATAGCTTAAATAGATTTATTTTTCTTGTTACACCACAATTCTGGATCATTGAGATTCGTGAAAGCTTTTCTTTTTGCAAAAAACATTTTTATCCCCCTCTTGAACTCAGCCTAAACATATTTTCAAAATCTTATTTCTTTTACTAATTTATAATAAAATTTTATCATACCATTTTATCATACCAATCTTAAATGCAAACTAATTTAAACACGGTTATATAATGAAATAACATGTCTCAATTTGGATTAAATTAAAATCTCGAACTTAAAAAAATTATCTTAACTTAATATCTAATACGTGCATGAATTCGTTCTCAACCAAGTTCACAATATTAAAACATTTTCAAAATAAATTCTCTTACCAAAAAAATGAGAACTTCAAGAAACAAATGAAACAAGAAGGAAACATAATCAAATGTAAATAAATTTAAGATAAAGGATGAACTAGATGGAGGAGTAACTTTTCTCAACTAACCAAACTAAAATTTATTTCAAACTTAAACATATAAAAGAACTAAAGCATTTTGAGACGACACTAGTACAAAAACGCATTTTATAACAGGATAATACGTTGATTAAAACAGAACCGATGTAAACAAAAATGCGGTGGAATTTCTGTAAATATTTGAAGAAATATTATGTTGGTTAACTCAAACCTGACATAATATACCATATACTACGTCAGTTACCCCTCATAACCGACGTAGAAAAGACTAAGAAAAAAAATCAAAATTTGAAAACTCTAATATGGCGGGGAAGATAAAACGTTGGTTACGTTCCACCAACTAACGTAATACATAGCCTATATTACATCGGTTTAGTCCCTCAACTGACGTTATATCTTCACCGTGGCTCAAAGTAAAAAATTTGGAAAAAAAGTTATTGAATTTGGTATTGATATTATGTCAGTTGGAACTTCAGAACTGACGTTATATCTTTCCCTTAGAGAGTTTAGGGAAAAATTGAGTAAATTAAGGTTAGATACTACGTCGGTTATTGAGTTGTAATCGACATAATATCCCCTATTTTAACATTTCAGTCATTGTTTTTCTCTTACGCTTTGCCTCCTTCGTTTTCACTTTAGAGCACTCTATTGGTTTTTCTCCTTTGCTTTGCCATTTCTGTGCTCGAAGTTGTTTCATGTGCCTTCATTGACTTCATTCACTTCATTTCCTCCATTGCATTCACAGTTTCACATTGTGGGGTTTGTTTTGCATCGTGTCGCTTTTTCTTCTCACTGGTTTTCATTTGCATTTCGTATGGTGTCGCTTTCTCTTCTACTAGTTTTCATTTGCATCTTTCTGTTTATTGGTTTTGCTAGGGTTCATTTGGCTTGCGCAAGCTCTGCAGATGTCTCAGTTGAGTTTTGTCACTGGATGAGTGAGTCTTTCTCCGCCGCCGTGAATGCTTGGTTCGACATCCCTTACCGCTTCTTTTTGCAAAGGGTTAACAATTTTGTAAAAATCATTAAAAATAGTTAGAAATTTATTTTTTACCCAATTTTTTTATCGTCAACTTGATTTAGTGTATATTTAATGATAGAGTTCTTACGTTGTATTAATTTATCATAGATTTAGGGTTTCAAAAATTTAGGACGAAAAAACTTCAAACAGTCATAACTTTTGATAGAGAGCTCGGATTGAGACACTCCAAAAATGAAAGTCGCTCGAAACGACGTAACGAAGCTCGTGGGAAATACCTAGAGGGGATTCAAAATCCAAAACTTTCCCAAAATTTCATCGTTTACTATTTCCTTTTTACTTTTTAGTATTTTTTACATTTTTTTCTATTTCACCTACCTATACTTGTCAAAAAATTCTGAAAATTGTTGTGGTGTTTCCTTTTATGGATTAGAAATTTATCAAAGAATTCTGGATTTTTTTTCAAGAAAAAGAGATATTACATCAGTTATGGGCTCCAAACCGATGTAATAGGGTAGATATTACGTCAATTGAGAGTTACAACCGATGTAGTATCTCCTCTAGAGCGCTATTAAGATTGATATTTTACGTCGGTGATTTATTTATTAACCGATGTAGTATATACGCATACTACGTCGGTTATAGAACTGATGTAAAACGTCCAAGACTTTCTACGTCGTCTACATATAAATTGATTTTGAAACCGATTAGAATGTCTTCCAGAACCAATGTAAAAAAACGTTTTTTCTACTAGTGCGAATAACATAGTAACTCTAATTTAACTTTGTTATGTAATTCTAATTTTATCAGTTAGTGAAGAATGTAATTTGATTTTAAAAGGATAAAAAAAAAACTCTATGAATTTAAAGTGAAAATGAAGAAAGAAAAAACTTAGAAAGAGAAAAAAAAAATTATTACACACAAAAAGAAGAAAAAGAATGAGAATGAGTTTTATAACTAAAGCCATGATAACATTAAATAAATTGTTTTAAAATTCACCATTAAATTGATAATTTACATCATTCGTCATTTCTGAAAAAATAATTACAGAGAATTATTGTACCATTTATATCCATAATTCTTAAAATATATACGAATTATCATCTGAGTTATTTTATTTAAATTTGATACATGCAACCAAAATATTATGTAACTATAAATCAATTATCAAATTCTAAAATAGGATCTTTTATAAAAAAAATTAATACAAATATTATACCTAGTGTAACTTATATCTATTTGATAATATATATGTGTGTCCTATCCAAGAAGTTCAGATAAACTAAAAGTCCGATTAGATCGATTGTAAAACTCTCCTCCTGAACAATATTCTTTCTAAAGTGCTCCACGACAATAAATTAATGTTGTCCGTTAATCAATAATAAAATCCTCCTCAACCTGATCATATGAATTATTTAAGTTAAATTAGTCATGATCATATCTAAAACTTTGCTAAATTCGGTATCAATTAATAAGCCGCACTTAATATCACATAGTACATAGTAAGTGAATTTTATATGTAAAGTGAATGATTTTGATTCATAGACAATTCAATTTAAGATCATGAGTTCACGTGGACTTGCTTTTCTGTTTGTTCCTTTTGACTAGAGTGGACAAACTCACTCTTTCCCAAAGCTGAAAAGCAGACAACAAAGAAATTATTTGCCGTGATTTGAATCTTTTAGACTGAACTTTAAAGATGATACCAGTAATAATAACTGTTAACTAAAATAATAAAAATGATAATAATTCCTTAAAATTACGATTAAATTTATAAATACTTTAAATAGATTATCAATTTTTTAAAATTTTAATAGTTCATTTCAAGCTAGAATACACATTGATAATTTCTTTTATTTTTAACTCAATTCATTCTATTATCTTTCAAAAAATCATTACATCTTTCATTTTTTTAAATTTAATTCAATTCAATATTCAGTTTGATCCTTATTAATAATTCGAATATAATAATGGTTAAAAATCATCACACAATACTATTTACACATCGCACGCCGAATTAACAAAGAGATGTTTCTTTAACTGTTACCATAATAATTAAGATTGTAAAATTAAAACTTCTTTTGTAAAAAAATAAATAAAAAGAAAAAACTTAAAAAGTGTATGCTTGATTTTTCTCATGGTTTCATGAAACTTTAAAATCGGTTAGCAAATTCTGTTACCTCAGTGTTTCAATTGAAAAATATGAGGATACAATATTTTCTTGTCGTAAATTTTACAAACCTAATTTGTCATATGTGCATTTGATCTACACTATTTTTTGCAATCGATTGAAGTATTCATGTCGTATATCCCAAGCAAGTAATAACATATTGAAAAGTCGTTTCATGATTAAGAAAAAAAGAAAGACAAGTTATGACATTCTCAATTATTTTGATTTAAGCATCCAACGGTTACAAAATTTCAAAGCATTTTGATTGAAATGAATTAGTGTCAAAATCCCTCAATCAATTTTAGGATCTATTCAACTATATTAAACAAAATTCATGCACATAAAAGTTAATGTTCTTGATAAAAGAGATTTACGATTTTTAAAAAGTATTGCAGCGTCTCAAAATCGCCACTGTGTTAATTATTCTTGTAAAAGCATGTCCAGAAGAAAGTACTGTTTTGTCACAGTTTTCAACTATTATAATAAAATTATTTTAACGTTAATCCTAAAATGAGGGAAGAACTATATTGAAGCATGTTTTTAAAAAAATACTAAATTGAATAATGTCTTAAGAAAAACAACAACTACGTCCTAAAAAAACGTAAGACTAAATATGTAATTTAGTCTTGAGTTTAAAATTTGAACACTATTCTGAAATTACATGCAAAATTTAAAAGATAAATAGATTTTAATTACGGAATGTGTTTGGTAAAGCATTCAAAAAAGCTTATAAATTATTCTAATTAACTCAGTAGTTAGTCTGACTGAATAAGTTTATTTGTTAAGTAAGATTGTTTCAATAATTTGAAAACCTTGAAATAAGTTTATAAAATTAACTTATAATAAGCTAGTTGAAGCTTCTGAGTTATCAGCAGGAGTTGAAAACTTACAATTAACTTATAGAATTAAAAATATTTGCTAACTAATTAAGTTGATAAATATAGCAAGACATACTTAGTTATTTGAGTTCACTAATTTATTTAAAACTTTGATTCTTTCGAAAATAATTAAATGTGTCTTTTTATGATATTTTAAGTTACTATTACTAAATATTTTAAATTCAATAAACTAACATCTTTTTTAAAGTTTTTAATTCTTTTACGGCTAAAGATTTTAGAAGATTTAAAATAAATTAAAAAATTAAAGTTTTTTTAATAAAATTATAATATTTTTATTAAAAAATTATTTTTCGAACTTTGTATAATATAAAATTATCTATTAAATTATTATAATTAATTTCATTTAATATATTATTTCAATATACAATAAAATTAATTTGTTTAAATTTTATTAAGGCATTATTGATCTTAAAAAAATATTAATTTAAGTTTTGAAAAACAATATAGATGTAATTTTTTATATAATTAGGACTGTCTTTCTTGACTATTTCTTTATTATTGTTTTTTTCTATATTTATATTGTTATTTTGGTTGTTCAAAGAACACTCACTTATATTCTTTAATTTATCTTTTTGTTTATTTTTATAAATTTATCTATAACTCATTTTGTGATTCAATTAAAATTCTAATTGTTCTCTTGTGTTTATTTTGAGATTAATTAAATAATAAATAAAATAATTTTGAGATCAACTCATCAATCGATATTATAATTGAGGATGAAGATAAAATCCTTGAACCATAGAAGTTTAATAATATATATACTTATTTAGTCATATGAAAAACTTGTTAATTTGTTATGTTAATAAACTGATAGACTATTATTTTGTTAAGTTTCAAACTTTTAAATTAACAATATTTTAATAAAAAAGATAACATCATAATTTAATAAAGGGATATGTAACAAGTAATAAAACATTAGCAAGAGAGAGATTGATTGAATAACAGTACAATCAAATACTAATTTTTTTTATTTTTATCTGATATTGATGCACTCAAAAGAAAAAAAAGTCAACCTAAACTTAAATCCCTCAATTTACAACTTCAAGCCTCCTACACAATAATAATATATAACGATAAAACAAATTTAAAATTACATAACCAACTAATGACCATGAAACACTCTAATTAAAGTTATAACATAAAAAATAAAAAAAAAACAAGGGAAGAGTAAGAAGAAAATAGAAATAGATGTCAATCTAATTAAACAATAAAAAAAATAAAAAATTAGAAAACTTTAACTTTTAAGATTCTTTGACAATTTAATATTTTTTTAAAAATATAAAAATATTATTAATTTATTATATATTAAGAGAAAGTTTCAAAACTATTATTCATTAAATAATATTTACAATACTAATAAAACTAATCAAGTCAGTTAATATATTTTAAATTTTTAATCAAAATTATTTTAGATGTAACTTTAAAATTAAATATTTTTAGTTTTAAAAATAATATGTTTTAGTTTTAGAATAATATGTTAGTGTTAATTTTTTTTTTTTAAAGCTTAAAACATTTGGGGTCTTAAACCATATATATATATAATAAAATATTTGACTTCATTCATGGGCTAATTTTGGTCTTGTGTGATGGGAAAGCAATATTCAAAGATCTTTAAAATGCATATAAGAAAAACATATGGAAATTTGATGGCAGATTTTCAAATATACTCTTCGCTGATATACCCATCATCCTTGATTAAGACCCGAACCAAAAAAGGAACACTTTCATCTCTGCAGATATTCAGGATCTTCTATATCGTTATAATTAAATCTCAGCCACAAAAGATAGAAAAAAAAAAATAGTAACATTAAAAGATATGTATATGTATATGTCTGATTTCAGATATATATGAGATTTTAGAATTTCTGTTGGTAGTGGGTTCAGAACAAATCTTCAGGTCATGAATTGAAAGACAAAATTTCAAAACACGTTGAAATATTCTTGCAGAATCTATCAACTTTTAGTCATTGAAGAAGATGAGATGCCAACACTTATAGTATCTTGCATTAAAAAAATTAGATCGCCTAATCCACATCAAAACACAAATTAAAATTACTAATGTTAAAAACTAAATTTTTTGTTTAGATGCATTATTTCTAAAGGAGTTCTCGCAATGCACTATTTCCTGACACACAAATATTCTACTACTGTTATTTAAGATTTAGTACAAATTACCTGATAAAAAAAAATACTGATTAATAATATAAAGTAACATCCAACTATATCACTCTTACATCAAAAAAATAACACTTAGTAATATTACAACAAGCAATATATATAAGACTTATATATATATATATATATATATATATATATAAGACTTATGGAATTTCTCAAAATATATCTCTCCCATTTGGACATTAAAAGAATATTTACAAATATCAAACTACTAAAATTATTTCGCTTTTCTCAATCCAAAACACACTTAATGTCTCATCTATAATATCATCTAACCTCGTGTAAAATACGATCATTATAGATAGAAAACAAAATATAACACATAAATAAAATAAGATAAATTAACTATTTTAACGAAACATTCTTTTAAATCAATAATATGAATCTTTAAAATTTTCTTATAATTTCACACAGCTAATCAAGCAGTCAAAAATCACTTCCTCATTAGCGTCAATCAAACCAAATTTACAAATTTAACATGTATAGACATTTGACTCTATTTTTGGAAGACTTGTGCATTGAATTAGACTCAAATATTTGCACTTATCATACAACTTTCAGTTGTGAATTCTCACAACAAACAACAATCTTTTATGACAAGGTTAGTTCACCTGGGTCTTTTCTTATCAGCTATATTTCAAGTTTGAACCTCCTTCGACTCTCATCAGGTAGTAATATTCATCTATTTGATTTTTATTATTAGTAAATTCAAGATACATCTTTATTGATCAAATCTTTAGACGATGCACAACCTAACATCTCAACACAAATATCTCCTTTCTAGAAAATATTATGTCTGGATTACACACTACATAATACATCATTATAACAAACATTATTCATTATTAAACTTAAGCAACTTTACTTTCAATTTCATAATTATTCATTCCATACTTATTCCAAATACCTTCACACTTTCAAAGGCTTTCAATTTAAATCTCTAATATTATCAATCCACTATTGATAAAGCAAGTCATTACAACATCTATAAGCAAGTTAGAACAATAAGAGTACAAGAAAACATATATAACATGTATAATTAAAGAAATCAAGTAACCCCATAAGAAACAAAGTCATATCCAGTTTAAATATATCGACACTCTTATGATGGTATCGAAGGTTAGGAAAGGTTAGAAGAGGATATGATAACTATGAACAAAAATGAATAAAGAATATGATAACATGGAAGAAGGTTTTTCTTGAAAATTCTTTTTTTTTTTTTTTTTTTTTGTTTACAATAACTCACTTAATATAGAATTCTAGGAAACTAAATATAAAAATTATTCTAAATAAATACATTTGATATTCTCTGATATTTTAATGATATTATCTGATACTCCTTTGATTATATTATGATATACTTACTGATATTCTCTGATATTCCCTTGATTATCTATGATATTCTACTGATTTGTTTCTTTGATACTCTCTTGATTATCTCTCTGATATTCTTACTGACATTCTCTTGATTATCTCTGATATTCTACTGATTCGTTTCTCTGATTATAATATTCTAACACTCCCCCTCAAGGTGAGCAGTGGGATCACCAATGCTTAGCTTGCTAAGGACACAGGTAAATACTTTGCCTGTAATAGCTTCGGTGAGAATGTCTGTCAACTAGTCTTCTGACCTTACAAACGGAAGCTCAATACTGCTATCCTCAATCTTCTCTTTGATGAAGTGTTTGTCCACTTCAACGTGTTTGATTCTGTCATGTTATACAGATTTTCTGTTTTCATAGCTTCTTGTCATTCGCCCTTCTTATTGACTTATGAACTGTTTTGGCATCTAGAAGGGAGGTAACAAAAGCTCTTGCAATGTCTGTCACTTCTTATCTGGTTATCTTCATAGGATACCTAGAATTCCAGGGAACATGTTCTGGACAATATCGGTCAGGTGGTACCCCTCTGTTTCTTTTTGGCGAAAGTGTGAAAGGCTCTGGTTCTAGTGCTAACCTGTCATTGTTAGTGACTTCATTCATAACAGGAGACAACTCAGTAAAGTGAAGATCACTTACCTCTTGTTGGACATTTTCAAAAGGATCCTCATTGGTTGTGTTACTCCCTCCTACGTTGACAGAGACATGCTTGTTGGTTCTATCTACTTGCTCTTTTAGAACAGTTTCTTGGCAACTAAGGCTACCTAACCAACTTGGTGGTTCACTAGTTTTCTCCGTTGAACATCAAGTTGGATACTGAAGAAATATTCTGATTCTAAAAATTCACAATTCATAGTCACATATACACGGTGAGTGATTAGGTTGTAACATCGATACCCTTTTGATGTGTAGCATATCCAACGAAGACACATTTCTCAGGACATGGATCAAATTTAGTTCTGTTAGCTTTGGGAATATGAACGAACATAGAGCACCCAAAAACTCGTGGTGGTAACATTTGGACAAGAGGGATATTAGTCTGAGTAGCTAGGATCTGTAAGGGTGTTCTGTGGTTAAAGATCTGGGAGGGTAGCCTGTTCAAAAGATAGGCCGAGGTAGCGGCAACTTCGGGCCAAAAACGTATTGGAACCTGTGCATCAAAAATCATGACCTGAGTCATCAAAACTTTTTCATCTATCCCAATTAGGAATTGATAGAATCTCTGTTCTTGTTTAATTTTGTTGAAAGTCGCAATATCATCTGAGCATTTTATAGGGTTCGGTTGCTTTCTGTCAATCGCCATCCATATAGCTTGTAATTTGTTCCAGAAATCCTCTAGGGTATCTTATCCTTGTTTCTGTGTGTTTGCTTTTCGATGTAAATCATAGATTTGCACCGGATCTGGCCGCTTCCATAGGTAGTAGCCAATCCCTCCCATAAAGCCTTGGCAGTTGGGAACTGGGAAACATTATTTATCAAACTAGTCTCAATATTCTAAATTATCCAAGTGAAAACAGTTGGTCTGCCTGTTCCCATTTTTCATATGTTGGTTTTATCTTTTCTGGTGTCGGAGGTATACCTGTCAGATGACTCTTCTTTCCTCTGCCACCGATAGCTTTCTTCATGAGTGTTGCCCACAATGGATAATTGTCTCTATTTAATTTGAAAACAATTGACAAATTGTCAAGATTGGCTTGTGTTTGCTGAATCCTTAGGCCATTACGAAGCATATTTGCAAAAAGTAGCTCATCAGTAATGGTTGAGGAGTTATTCTAGTTTTGATTCATGTTGTTGCCAATTTCATCATTTGAAAATGACATTTTTGGTTTTCTTTTTTATGTTTTTCGGCTGTGAGGGGTAATGGAACAATGATGTTGGTTTCTGAGTTTCCAAGATCTAACACTGCTCTGATACCATCTTACGATGGTATTGAGGGCTAGGAAAGGTTAGACAATGATATGATAACTATGAACAAAAATGAACAAAGAATATGATAACTTGGAAGAAGGTTTTTCTAGAATGTTCTTTTTTTTTGTTTACAATAGCTTACTTAATATAGAATTCTAGGAAACTAAATATAGAAATTATTTTAAATAAATACATTTGATATTCTTTGATATTCTCTAATACTCCCTTGATTATTTCTTATATTCTTATTGATATTTCCTTGATTATCTCTAATATTTTACTGATTTATTTCTGTAATACTCCCTTGATTATCTCTTTGATATTCTTACTGATGTTCCCTTGATTATCTCTTATATTCTACTGATTTTTTTATCTAATTATAATATTCTGACAGACACTCGACACAAGTTACACTCAAGAGCACCTGAACTAAAATGCGTCTGATGCATCTGAGATGGCCCCTGACGCTATTGATATAAAATCAGATTTTCATTCAGTCAAAGGTTTACTTAGATACCATCAACCACCAACCCATATCAAAATCTTTTAGTTATCTTAAACCTTATCAATCTATCACCAAAAACCGTCTAATAACTTCATTTACTACATATCAATATTCCATCAATTGTAATATCTCAAGTTTCTAAAATCACATTTAAGCCTTATTTTGTTTAAAAGTAAACATATCTATCTAGGCATTACCAATTTTTCAAGACTTCTTTCTATACATTATCAAAATCAATTTCATCCAACAATTCAATTCAAATAGTCAATCAACACAGATTCAATTCAAATAATCAATCACACCTGTAAGAGAATTTGAAACATGGTCCTGTCACCCCCACATCCAAGTTATCTACCCTAAGGTTCTATTTAAAAACAAAACTAACAACTCACAGAACATGCAAGTTGGCTTCCCTTACCTGACTTAACCTGCAACACATAGTTATGATCAATTATCTGAACTGACCCCAGGAACTAGAACTAATAAAGACCATTCTTGATGTCTCAAGGACCACATGCAAGAAGGTATTACATAGATTTCTAAGAAACTCTAAAGTGACTCAAGAATAATAGAAATAAATTTAAACTTATCTAAACCAAAATTGTAATTCGTTAAACTTACTCTAAAAGATACAAAGAATTTTATGGTGACTTTTGATCATTAATTTTGTGACAGATGGAGGCAAAATTTTAAAAAGAGAACCTAGAGAACTAAAAAACTTTTTTTTAGAGAAATAATAATTATATTAAAGTGAAACCTGAATCCTTAAATTTTTTATTTATATCAATTTTTCACTTTAATAATTGGTAGTGGTTAATTATAAGTTTGATTTAGGAAGATTTGGTGTGATTTTGTTATTAATTCTGTTTTAATTTGAGATTTTATTCGATTGATTATGTTTAAATTGAGATTTTTTTTAGTTATTTTGTATTTAATTGGTTTTATGTTGCAAAGAGCGGATTTTGTGAGAAATTAGGTTCGAATTGAAGGAAGAAAGAGAAGGGGTGCAGAATTGAAGGAAAAGAGGCATAAGTGACTTTTCGCTTGAGCAAGGAAGATAGCCTGGGCTAAAATCCACTTAAAGATTCTATGAAGCCCTAATTCCAAAAGCACCGCTGTTGGAGAGGAATCAAGAGATAACGACCCAAATTGACCTATTGTTAGGTGTGAATATTATAAAAAGGGAGCGAGGTCAATGAGAGGGGGGCTATCACTTACCATCTCTCACTTGTGGGAAATTTCTCCTAGCGTCGTCATGACCAAGATCATTCTTTTCCTCTTCTTTTGTATTTTCATAGCTACTATGTGTAGCTAATTCTCTACTTCTTGGGATTGAATGTAAATTCTCAAATTCACATGCACTCTTAATATTTTTTTTATATCATTTAATTTAAATACATTTGTTAACGTTTCATTTAACATTTATATATATATATATATATATATATATATATATATATATATATATATATATATATATATATATATATATATATATATTAGATTTCTCATTCTGACTGGAAAGCATTATTTGAAATTGGAACTAAACGTTCAACTCATTACATATATACGTTCAGGGATGAAGTATAATGTAACGACTGTTCATTGCAAATGTTCTTAATGCTGATTAAATTAATCTAGTAACTAGGAATAGAGCTAGGTATTTTAATTTATGAATTTCAATGCTAGAGGAATCAGGTTGAAAAGGCTTTGATTTGCAAAGAGAGGTAATTTAATGAGATGACATGATTACTTAATTAAGATTGCATGAGAAGGAGAGAGTTACAATTCAATCCTGAGGCTTTTAATCATCTTTAATTCATTTACTTTACATTTGGTTGTTGTTAGATTTTAAGCATTGCATCACAAAATCAAATCAATCTTTATTAATTGTTTTGCTCACAATGGCATGATACATATTCAATATTCAATTATATAATTCGTTCCTGAGGATACGATACTGGACTTATTGTCTATATTACTTGCGAAATCAATATACTTGCTGATAAATTGGTTATCAATACTATAATATTCATGTTTAGTTTCATTATTTTTATTCTTATAACTATAACAAATTTTCTATGTTATAACTATAACAAATTTCCTATGTTCTTAGGATTACCGGTGTATTAAAATGGGAATGAAAGGAAGAAAAGATTAGATAGTTGTGGGTTCTAATCCCTTGTCTATAAAAAAATTAACGTATTAACATTATAAAAGAAATAATTGAAATTTAGGATTAATTTATCTATTTTTAATCATTTTTTATTTAATTATATATAGCCACATTCTCTTGTTAAATTCTAAAAGTGGGAATTGTTACGAGTACTTATTAATGATAATATGTTAAAAGGAAATTCTATGTTTAACTTTTAATTCTACAGTTAAGAGAAGAACGAGTGAAAATATGAAATAGGATGAGTGAAGTGGTAATGAGAAATATATAAAAAAAATGTTATATAAATAAGATTTCGTTTTTTATAAATTGTATATTATCATGAAATACTATAAGAATATAATTTCATTTTTTTATAAATTAAAAAAAAAGTGTTATAGAATGATTCAATTTATACCGGTGTTAATAGATCTAGAAGCTTGGAAAACAAAAGAGAAATACATATGGCGTGATGCATTCGAGTATAAATAAACTCATATACCAGAATTTCCTTTAATACCCCAAAAATATTAAAGTTCTTATTTTTTTTTCTTTTTATCTGAAATCATTTTTGAAATGAACAATTCAAAATTTTTCTACACTGTGTAATCTAAAATTTAGAAATATATATTAGAGTACAGAGTCTAGAACAATAATTTATATATATAAGTCAACTTTACCTTTAGATTTTGTAATTTGAAAGTTTTTTTTAGAAAACGAAAATGTTTCTATGCACTTTTGTAACAAACTTTCAGATAGATTTATCTTGAAGTAGAACTCCATGATATTTCTTTCATAAGTGCATGACATAACATAAGAGCAGAAAAAAAGTAACGGCAGCAAGAGACAGTTTTGTCTTTTTCACATCCCATGGAGATAGAGGACTAAACGATGAGGGTGTAAAACGAAATAGCCCAAACAGTTATATAGAACGATTATTATACAAGGAAGCCCAGTTATGTTGGGCCATCACACACTCTAATGGGCCTTTATTAAAACTGTAACAGTAACTAAGGAAATAAGAAATTTGTATTGAAGTGATATTGGAGTACTAGTTTGGTATGTCCAACCAAACATGGGAATTGGCATATTCTAACTCCACTTGATTATATTTTATGGGTTGGATAAGAGATGTATGAATTCAAATCTATTAAACCACCATCGATCATAAAAAGACTATTTGTTTAACAATTTACTATAAAAAATAATTTTATAATTTATCAAATAAGTATTTTTTATATGTTATCCCATTATTGTTAAAAGATATTAGATATGTGTATTTAAAATATTTGTTTTCATAATAAACTAATTAATTTATTTTTAAATTACTTATTGCAATGATCAAGATCGACCAAAACTTGTGAGGTGCTAAATAGAAAAACGTAATCTCAATCTAACATAACCCAATTAAATTTACTTTTAGATTTAGCATAAAAGTAGACTAACTAAAGCTAAGTTGGAGCCTTATACCCTGACTATAAACGTCAATGGGTTGTAACTTGTAAGTGTTCATGAAAACTTTTAATTCTTTTTGGGTATGTTAGTGTGTACTAGAAGACTCTGTTGCGGGTTGGAGTTAGTTGAACACACCTTGTACTACAGTTTCATCCCTGTTACCGCTAATAAAATTTCTTTTGCTTAAAAGCAAAATAGGAAAGAAATAGGAGTTGCTGTGTAATTGATTAGTGAAATAGAAACTCTTAAGAAACAAAGTGAAAATTATCTTTTAGGCTTTGTTTGGTTGGGGGAGTGGATTTGAGAAGATAGATTTGAAGGGATTTGAGTGGATTGTGTAGGGATGAAAAGGTTGTTTGGATTAAGGGATGGATGGTAAGATTTGGAGGAATTTGAGGAGATGGATTATGAAAGTTTGGGGATGATTTGATAGATGTTATAGATTTGTTTTTATTTTTTTAATTGATATATTTCTGAAAATACTAATTAATCCTTGTGAAATAAGATGGTAAAAAATTAAAATGAATTGGATTAAATTGATTTTAATATAAAAAACATTACTAAAATTATTTAAAACATATCTTCTAAATTATTTAAAATTAAACATAAATCCTAAATAATGCAATAAAATCACAAATTTATTATTCTATTAAAATAT
>Ga0209700_105959_pt1 | contig 19716 bp, 13 predicted proteins | sample SiratroredBW_FD_187528 | JGI IMG/M metagenome (GOLD analysis project Ga0209700, IMG submission 187528) | Root nodule microbial communities of legume samples collected from California, USA - Siratro red BW (SPAdes) (version 2) | ecosystem: Host-associated > Plants > Roots > Nodule | place: USA...
TATATAACTTCTAACATATAATTAAATTAAGAGTCAAATTATACCTGAACAATAGTAAGAAAGCCTCTCAACTGTCTTGTTTCACTAAGACATGCATCCCCTAACTGCTCATACATGAATGTCAGAGTAGCTGCTCCCCAAGCCCACTGTCCACACATGTCAAGGTTTCTAAACAATGCAAGATAACAGGCAGAAACCCAAGTTGCACTCTTATTTGCAAATATAGTACACCCTAACAGATGTAGTAAATATGCTCTAGCATCATACTCCCATGACTGGTCAATGCAGCACTGCTCATAAACCTCCCTCAATCAAGCTAGTTTGACTTGGGCATCTTTATTTCTTCTTAACTCTTCATTTGAATTAGTCTCTGATGTTCCTAATAATTCCATCAGCATATTCTTGGCAAGATTATGATTCAAAGCATCATATGTTGGAAATTGTCCCACAATAGGAAGATGCAATATAGACGACACATCGTCTAATGTGATCGTCTTTTCTCTAACAGGCAGATGGAATGAGTTTGTATCTCGGTACCATCTCTCAACAAAGGCTGTAATTAAGCCTTTGTCAAGAACTTCATAGGCAATCCTGCAAAGAGGTAGCAATCCATAATTTTCTACAATAGCATAAACTTGTGGGCAAGGAATCCCAATTTTATTAAATTTTCTTCCATGGGAGACCAATCTCAGTTCTCCCCGTTCCTATACAAAACAAATAACAATATAATTCATATTCCTAATACTCATGTAACTAATTGAATTTAATCCAATCACCAACACAGTACAGGAAATTTTAAATATCTTACCTCATCAGTCCACAGTCTAAAAGCAATGTGATCAGGGTAACTAACCAAAACATACCCAAAACAGAACGATCAGAAGGTCCACTTGGGAATCCCCCTGCCTCAGCAGCTTCATCACGTCTGTCTCCTCGCCTTACAGAGGCTGTCGGTCTTTCTCGACCCCCTCTAATTCTTGCCATAGCTCTAAAACAAGGAAAAAAATTGAAAATCCAAAGTAACCAAAAAACACAACATTTTTCAGAAAAAAAAAATGTTGCGGGTTCTGTAACCCGCAATGCATTTGAATTTTAGAATGCATTGCGGGTTATAGAACCCGCAACGACGACTTTCAACGGCGAAAAATGCCCTCCACCGTCGTCGTCCACCTTAAACTCTCAAACTTTCACTCCAATATGAAATTAAACATACAATACACCTTACCTTTACCCCAATTGATTGTATAGTTGAAAATTTGATATGTGGTGGAACCTTTGTGGTGCCTGTGGAGAGTGGATGGAGGTTGATGGAGGTAGATGGAGGATACAATGGTGGAACTTTTGTGGTGCTCAAGCTTTTCTCTAGTGCAAGAGGAGAACAATGGAAGAAATTTGGAAGGTGCAAGAACCTGTGTATGGAGGTATGGAGGTGCAGGGTCGTTGGAGGCTGAAATGATAGAAGGATGGAAGAAGGAGATGATGAAGGTATGAAAAGGGTAAGATGGGATTTTCAAAAATATCAAAAGGGTACTTTTGTAAAATCGTTATTAGTATGGAGGTGCAGGAAGTCGTCATGGAGGTGCAGGAAGAATCACTCCTACGTTTAATGTCCAAATATTTTCGAAAACTGGCTGGAGGAAAATGGGTCCACCTCCAAGCTGTGAAAAAAAGAATCATTGTTCCCCATACACTTTCTTCACCATGGTTCGCTTTAGCAACAACGTTATCCGACTCATTAATTGCTCACCTTCCTCCTCTCAATCCCAATCCTGGTGACCGGAGTGTGGCTGAGCAAACATGGCACCACCGAGTGCGAGCAGTGGTTGGAGAAGCCGTAAGCGCTGATCATCTCACTTGCCGACCTATTGGCGCATGCTGTCGCGTGTCATGGCTACTCTAGCTCTACCGCTCGTGATGTTCTTGTTCATCGTTCATCTCTTCGCCTTGATCGTCACTAACAAGGGCGCTGGTGAGGTCGTGTCTAACAGAGGCTATAAGGAGTATAGGCTTGGGGATTACTTCAATTGGTTGCAGAAAAGGGTCAACAACGTTAAAAACAGTGAGACATGTCTGTCAAGGAGTTATGAAAAGTTGGAGACCAGGTTTGTGACGCAACAATTTTCTCGAACTAGAAAGGATATTTAATTATTTTACTCAACATAATTTATACATAGATAAGACTTATTATATTTTTCTATTATTGATAAATTGTCACCTCTTAAAAAGAGTTTAAACGAACTTTGAAATATAAGTTAGAGGATATATCTCTTGATAATCTTGCTAACCATCTTGATGTAGAAGAGGAATGTCAAATGCAGGAAAACGAAAAAGGAGCAGTATGTTCAAGAATTTTGAAAGGTGCTCAATCACGTTTACAATGGTAAATCCAAACAAATTGGATTGAGACACAGTTGTGTCAGAAAATTAATGACGATTGAGTTATTATAATTGACTATGTGAAATTTAGTCAAAACTTGATAGATCTTTTATTAAAGGATTATCAAGAGACTTTATGAATAAAACATCAAGGGGGATGAGTCACAAGCCCATGACTGAAAATCATCAATGATGGAAACTCAACTCAATACTTAACATTACATTTATAAGTCTTAAGTTCAATGTAGTCAAAGTACATCATGAGAATGATTGTAAGCACTATAATTAATTGTTATCCTAAGGTTCTTAGTGCTTTGTATCCTCTTGTCAAATGAGGAGGTTGAGTTAATCTCTTAATGGTTTTCTAAAGGTACTAAAATTGTGAAGGTGCTAGAATGAAAACCACCTATGTGAATGTGAAGTATGGCCACTTTAGGGAGTAAAAGGGCTTGACTCCAAAAACATTCATGAAAGATACGGGACACAAGGACCATGTTCAATGTGTCAGATATCTTAAAGCAAGTTTTTGATGCATGTTGTATGCGTGAATTGTTTATGCATCATATCAAATAGAATTCTGGTTCAAAGACTTTCTACCATGTAATTTTGATATGATGTAATGAACTTTTCACAATTTAATGGTTCAAATCGTGAGATACCATTATTTATGCATATAATAGTTGAGTTGTTCTTGGATCATTGATCTATACTTAACATGTTGAAAATGGCAGAGGATTGTTAAACATTTTCAAATGTTAAAAGTCCAAGTGTCATGTCATCAAAATATGGTTAGGTTATTTTGGTGGTTTCAAAGTAGCTAATTGATTTTTTGGAAGTTTTAAAAACTTTCAAAAGTTTGAACGTTTAGTTTTAAACGTTTGTTATATATTATATGAGAACAACTCAAAGAATAAGAATGATCAGAAGATGATCAGAGAACTTGTTCGGACTGTTTTCCACTACTGCAAGTGTAAACAGGAACTTCATCGTATCCTGAAGAAAATTTGCTGACTCTTGCAATATAGAAGGCAAATATTTCTTTAAGAAAATGACACTGTTACACGCTTTGAAGTCATCTAAATCTTTGTGGTCTAACAGTTTTAACTAAATGAGAAATGTGTCATGTATCAGGAATTTTAATGAATAATTAATAATGATACAAAATTTATTATATCTATTCTTTTATACATGAACCTTTTGCAAAATACATGCAATGTTGGTTGAGCAAAGATGTTCATTTTGAAAGCGAAAGAAAGAGTAATTTTCGATATATTTTTTGATAAAGAAACTTGTTTAATAGTAATATGAATACTCTAATTAAACCACGTTAAATTTCTTGTCTTATGTGTTGATTTCTTTTATTCTTGTTATCTAATTGTTTGTGGTAATTCTTTATGACATTCTTAATTTCCGCTGATTTAACGCAACAGAGAACATAAGTGCTAAGAAAGGACACATGGATATAACTCGAGACTGAAGATATATACATATATGTCAATGAAATAAGTACATAATTTACATAATCCGTTGCTGGTTTATAGCTGTAAATCTAAATTGGATTTTAAACAATTTGTAAGTCCTAAACTAAAATGCTTCAAAATGAATTATATCATAGGCATTTATCGTATGCCTTAGATTTTTCTATCACGGCCTTGCATTTTTCATCTTTTTTTCTTACCTGCAAAAAAGTAGAGATATCATCAGTCACAATATGAAATACCCTGGAAAGATGATATTAAAGATATATAAGAAGATCGTTTATATGTTGGTCAGACGAAACAACTTATTAAAGTGCATATGGCACAAGAGCCTGTGAACCAATTCTAAAAGCGAATTAACATCCATATGACAACAAAAGACGCGCCTAATTTACCTTCTGGATAAAAATCTTCATATTACAGAACGTTAATCCAAAGTCTAAACATTTGTAACCTATAGTGAAGTTGAAGAAGGCATTCATAATATCCAAAATATCCCTATATATTGATCAAGAAAAACGTGATGAACTTCCTTTAATTCGGAGATACAACTAAACTCATGAGGTTATCGCAAATTTAGGCATCTGGAAAATATGGATGGATACTCATTGTGGCTCACACTTATATGACTTATATGATCGTAATCTAGTGTTAGGAAGGAAGACTAGGAAAAAAAAACCAAGGACGAATATTAAAATTGAAACTGGTATGATGCTCTCTTTCCCTCAGAGTGTTTCTCTTCACGGCAGAGAACACATACACTAACTCACTCTCCACTTTGAAATCACTGACAATGGAAATACCACACCTACACTCACAACTTTAAAGAAGATTGTAGAGGATACATAAAATTAAAGAATCTTTTCATTATTCTCTAAAAACATACAACAAGACCTATATATACTTCTGATTTCAACGCAAACCAGAATTGACTAAACAACATAATTATTAAATTCTGTTTAAAAAATTGTTATTACAATAGGTATTACAATTATCCCCCTATTTAAAGGACTTGCCCACAAGGCCTTGTAGCATTCCAATTAAAATATGGAAATAGTTGTTGTAAATAAGTTCTTGCCAAACAGCATTTTTCAGGATTTGTATACTGCCACTGAATTAAAACTTCCGTGATAGCTCTATTGGTCTTTTTCTTCATTCTTGTGTCCAAAACTGCCAATGGTTTTGGCCAGAGGTCCCCATCTTCATTATATACCGGAAGGTCCTTAGATACATTGTGTTTACCATGATGTTGCTTCAGTAATGAGACATGAAAAACATCATGAATTTTTGTTCTTGGTTGTAGCTCCAGTTTATAAGCTACTTTACCAATCCTCTCGAAAACTTTAAAAGGTCCATAGTAACTTGCAACCAACTTGTGAAATGGTGTGTTGGTTAATGTCATCAGTTTGTAAGGCTGTATGTTTAAGTAGACTAGTCTCCCACTTAAAATTCCTTCAATTGTTTAAGATTTGCATACTTCTTCATTCTCTCTTGTTCTTTTTGTAAATTTTATTTCAAAATTTTGGCAATCTGTTCTCGTCTTTATGGTATAATCAACCCTTCACTAGGGAATCTTCCCGCATAGTCACATTTGGCACTGAAGGAGGATAATCATATAATGCCTCCAATGGTGACATCCTAGTTGCTATGTAGAATTCAGTATTGTACCATAATTCACCCGAAGAAATATGATCAGCCCATTTTCTTGGTAAATCCCCGGTAACACAAGTAAGTAGCCCTCTAAAACTTTGTTGACAGCTTCAGTCTAGCCATCGGATTGAGGGTGAAAAGCAGTGGATTTCAACAACTTAATCGAATTTTGCTACATCAACTCATTCCAAAATGCACAATTGAAAATGTTATCTATGTTAGAGATTATCTCACAAGGCCAACCATGTAATTTAACAACTGTATCAAAGTCAATGTTGTCAAACTCGTAACTCGTAGGATGATCGGAAAGGAGATAAAAACTCGTAACTCGAAGATCGTAACTCGACTCGTAAGAGTTATTAGTATATGAAAAGTTATATCTTAAACATGTATATCCATGAAAAATAATAAAAATAACTTATATACTACTAAAAATAATTTCATAATTCATTCATAAAATATTTATGTCTAAAATAATAAGAGAATTGGCAAGAATAAAAATTAATTTTGTGCAGTTTTTTTAATAACTTAGTTGAAAGTTTCAGAGGGAATGAAAGTTAGGAAATGAAAGTTAGTTTGGCACTGTTTATTCAGCTGAAAGTTTCAGAGAGAGGGAATGAAAGTTATTTTGGTGCTGTTTATTTGATAACCCTAATAGAAAGGGTTTTATTTTTGGGTTGGGCTTCTAAAAAGAAGTCCTGTTAAATAACCCTACTAGTTTCTTAAACAAAGAAACCCTACACAGTCGCCACCAAGCAAAACGCGAGCAGCAAAGAAGATGCTCGCTCTCGCGAACGAACGGCGACAACCGCGAACGTGCGTCGACGGCGAGGACTGCGAGTGACAACGGCGACAGTGAGTGAGTGGTGACCTCAAGCGACCGACGATCGCTAAGACGGAAACGTACAGTAACCGTGACCGTCGCGGGCGCGGTGACTCGGGACGCCTACCGATCCTCCCTTCCAACGACCTGACGCGGTGACTCGTTCCGATCCGCATTGAGAACAAGTTTTCTTCCGCGTCACCTCGTTCTTCCCTCAAAACTCGTTGAATCGTACGAGTTCGCGAGTTAACTCGCGATTTTAACAACATTGATTACTAGGCCTAACAAATTTAAGCTTGAGATGATCAACGAGAAGTTTTAACCACAGAAATATCATGAACCTTCATACTCGAGATCAATGCAAATTAAAGGATGTAACCAGATGCATAGTATAAACGACACACTGAGAAATTAGGACTTTTAGAAAGATGCATAAGCAAACACAACACACGGTCTGAATAAAGAATACAGAAAACAACTTACATCTTTCACTCTAACTGCCTGAAGCACCAATGCTTTGTCCTGAATGTCACCCTAGAAGAACAAATTTGAGTCATCAATACATAGTATAACATCTGATACCTGAGTGAGTTTATTGAACATCAAATTACCACAGTCAGCCGATTTATGAGACCGCACTTTATGCTTTGGCGGAGACGCTTGCATTCATCCTAACAGAAAACCAATCAATGTCTTAAGAAAGGAAATACATTAAATAATATATGTGAAAGTTTAATTTGTTCAGATTATCAATTCTGAGAGAATCTAAAATACACTCATAATTAATTTCCATCATATGGTTAAGATTCTACTACCAAATTAGTCATCCAAAGATTCGTGTATCACTTTCACCTCATTAGTCATCTACAGATTTTGTCACCAAATTAGTCCCTAAAATCTAAAACATCAACACATTCATCACTATGAAGGATTAAAGTGGTGGATACAAAAGGAGATAGTTGCTTTCAAGGGACTAACTTGATGCAGGCTTTTATTTTGAAAAAGTACCATTATGGCACACTGATTTTGAGAACCAAAAAAATTGTCTGCAATGCTGTCCTGTAGCCTATTTTTGACAGATTGAAGCAATCAGCAAGAAGTATAGTTGATTATCAAATGCAATATTACCCTTCATTCAATTAGAATGTACTAGAGTTTAGGGGTCTATAATGACCATTATCATGCCAAGTTTTAAAGTGGGTAAGATACTACTTTTAAAATAAATTATTTTATTTAAGCATAACAGAATACCATAAAAAAATGGAAAGATAAAATGCTGTCATTGAATCACCTCTGTGAACTCCTGATTTGAGATAATATCAATTGATACAATCTCTGTCTTGTTTAAATTTAAGATTTCTAGCAACGTATCTGTCATCCTTTTACCAACTTTATATGGCTCGGCTGCTTTGCATGTACCTGACCGTGTAGATAATTAAAAAGAAAACCAAAAATTAAAGTTTACTTTATATTGCACATATCGATTGCAGTAATGTTATCTAGATATTTACCTACAACCTGAACCAGCCTATACAAGTCTTGCTTCTGACCACTACCAGAAATTCTTATTCTCACAAAAGAACCAACTACTTTATCATGAAACTTCTCTGTATCTTCAAGTAGATCTTCAACCAAATTCCGTCGTAGATAAATTAAATTAATATTATGATTATCAATAGCTGCATAATCATCAACATTAGTTTGAAGTCCTCTGTCATCACCCTTTTTGCGATTTTTACGCCTCTTATCTTTGCCAGCTTTCATAGACGAATTGGGATTCCCATCTCCTTCCAAATGACTAATTTCTGTGTCAACGACACTTCCCTGCATATCTTCGGCCTGAGAATCCTCTTTTAGAAGGAAATGGGACTCGAGAAGCTTTAACATCTCAAAATGTCCCACTCTTGGTTTACCAAAAAGATTTTGAAGTCTTGCATCACATATAATCTGACTTTTTCTGCGAGGATCTCTAAGCTTATTTCTTTTAATATACTCGAGCAAAAGAGCCTGCACATCAAACTGAGATAAAACAGACTTGACTCCATTTCTCATGTGCATAACAAACTCCAGAAGCTCTTTTGAAGCCCACTCAGAGCTGTCATCTGCAGATGGCCCATCAGCACCAGACATTGTCACTGCACCATTCAAATTTCCTTCTTTGGAACGGGACTTACCCCGTTTCTTTGCCTTCCTTCTTTTAGAACGATTTGAATCATTTTCATAGGAGCTATCAGAATCTGATCCTCTATCGTTAGGGGCATCAAAAAGTTCATCAGGTGATTCCTCTTTAGAATGAAGCATATCAGATCCCTTCCAAGGGTTTTTAGCTTCAGTGATTTCATCAAATGTTAGAGACAGTTTTTCTTTTAGATCTATGTAGTAGTCCTTGAAGAGATACTCCCAGCTGTTTTTGTCATCAAAATCTATTTGTCCCTGCACCAAGCATGAAAAATATTTATTACTAGAAAAAAGGAGATGCCCGGTACAAAATCATTATAATATATCTATATTTTATGTTTAAAATATACTATTCATAGGGAACATGTCAAACTCTTACTGAGTCGTGGGGGCACCCCTAACAGACCTAGGGTATATAAACATCCAGTTGATAAAAGCAACTATTTTACAATGACTAGACCAGACATTATTTTTGTTTCATGGTAACTTGGTTTCTAAATGCTCCTTCCGGACTTATGGGGATGTTGTGGTTAGTATCCTTAGGTACATTAAGAGTGCATCGGGAGAAGGGTTATTTTTGTAGGGACACAGATTATACCGAAGATGACAGTTATTATGATGCTGAATAGAGGGTTCACCCTTAGAAGATTTGGATTATTGTATACTTGTTGAAGGAAACTTGGTGTCAATGAAAAAAGCAGAGAGCAAACAATTGTTCAAAAATCCAAAGCAAAGGCCATGTACCACACCATGGTAGCACCAACCAGTGAACATCAACATAAGTGGCAAAAGCCGTTGTTTTAGGAGCTTCAAGCCAACCAATGTCTTTTCTGAGATAATCACAACTATAGATATTGACAGACATTTTTTTAAATGAAAGGTTCATTCAACAGGAAAGAATGACCTTGCCTTTGTCAACTCCAACAACCAGTTAACTAAAAGATATACTTATTAAATCCCTTAAATGACCTCAAGTTACTTCATTCATAAACAAGTTTGCCAGCTCGGTACGTATAGGCTCCTAAAGAGTGACGAATGTTAGGCTTTAACACATGCGTCATAATTCTTATACTTCATCGTACATTATATTATTTCTCAAAATTACTCGGTATTGTAATCTGTATTGTATCATAAATCGGAAATCATGTCAATAATTAGACAAACTAGTCACATGTTAACACAATTAAAAAAATCTGCTTTTGAATCTCTTAATTTCAAGCATATATCAATATTGAAATTCTACATTATGGATCTCCAATCCCCCAACAAAACTGAAAAAGTCAGATCCCTACATCCATCTGTTTTTAACCCCATAGTCATCAATCTTAGATAGCAGCCAGCACCGAAAACACTACAACCGGATACCAGATATTGGAATGACCATAATTCTGAAGACTATAGATACATGCAAAATTAATATTACACAAATAAATGCTCAAAAAAAAAAAAGACTAATATGTTTTTAGAGCCTTTAAAATTATTGAGTTATAACTTTGGTCCCTATAACATTATTCATTCCTATAAAATTTGAAATCACTCCTTTTTGTTCTAATGGAAAGTGTGAATTTTAGTTTTAGCCCCTGTAAAATATTTTTCTTCGATTTTTATCCCTCCAAACTTTTCAATAACTGTTTTCAGTACATATATTCATTTTAAGATGGATGAATAACATTTATTTTACGAATTTTAAGAGTTTTTTAGGTCACAGATGTCGACATTATATTACAAAACTAGTATTTGTGACTTGGAATTACGATTCAACTTTTTGTTCAACACATAAGTAGTTAGTTAATAACATATAACACTAGGAATCAAAAGTAATTTTCAATTTTACATATTTTCAATTTTCAAAACTCACTTATTTTTCAGGAACTAAAAACATATTTAAGCCTATAGAAAAAATACAGAAAGTGAAAGATGTACTTATAATTAATAATTAGAATTCATGTTCTTAAACTAAACATACATCTGAATAACAAAAAGAAATAAAATTATAGGTTTAATTACTCATTTGGTCCCTTCAATTACAAAATTTTCCCTCTAATCATAGTACTTACACTTAGAAACATCTCTCTTTAGTCTCTATTTACACATGTCATTTTAATCTCAAACGAGAATTAAAAGGGATTAAAAGTGATATGGAGACAAAAAAAAATAAAAATTATTACTATATGGACTAAATAAGTAATTAAAACAATTAAATAAATGTAAGCCACAAAGTGTACGAAACTAAGACAGCTTCCAGCGTGACCAATGAAGTAGTACAAAAAAAGGACTATCAGAACAGAAGGATGAGTGATATAACAGAGGCAGAGCAAGTCCATGAACCTTTCCTAGACTTCTGTGAGAACCGGACCGAAAATAATAGAGAATGAGTTACCAACTGACAGAACAGAAATGGGAAAATATAAAAGTGGGTTCTTAGCAAAAAATGCAGAGCTTGGCTGGCACAAAAACAGTGAGCACTGGGTATTAGTAGGTTTTGTGTTGAAACAGGAAAGAGAGCATTGAATATAGGAACCTGATTGTGTTAGGAATTAAGACAGTTTGAATGATAAAACATTTTTATGAAGCAATTTTGGCCAGGGCTAAACAAAGTTTGATTGGTTAGTAGAATAATGCTTTGGACAAGGTGTGTAAAAAACCCATCATGGTCGCACAACTATAGCACATAAAATGCTGCAATTTTGGTCACTATTGCTGCTGTGATAGACTTTACTGAAATCCACTCCATTATGTAAACCTTGTATAGCACAATATTGCCAAGTTAATATGCAAGTACACGAATGTGGAAAAAATCTAAAATGTAACCCAAGATAAAACATGAGAAGTCAGCAAAAAGAGTAGTAAATATTAAAATAACAAACACTACCACTTTGAAACTACATGAAGCACCGCAAAAGGATAAAGTCTAGTCATTCCAAAACGCACATCAATTTCAAATAACAATTTGCATAAGACAAGGAAGTAGGAAGGGATGCGGTACCACATTGCTCCCCTGCACATTCTGTTCAATCAACATTACGGTTCTCATGCATGTCTCACAAAATCCCTTGTTTCCCCTGACACATAAGATAACAGCATCCTTGATGCATCCCTTGCACAAAGAAAACGTACATGTATAGCACATATAGTTTGCATTCCTCTCACAGTTGCTGCAAAGATGCCAACCTAGGATCATGTGAAGACCAAACACATGGAAATTTTCAGATCAGTAAAGCAATGTATTACAAAGATGATTTGCAAGTCTGATACCTTGGCATTCAAAATAAGTTCAATTATGCTTAGAAGAAAAAAATAAAATCTAATAATATCAATAACTGTTCCTGCAAACAAGGCTGTGAAAACAAAGAATAAAAAGGGAGGGAAGCATGACCCTTCATTAAAATGCATTGAAGTTTAACAATTACACTTCAAAGATAAAGTGTACTGATGAGAGAAATTTGCCTTAGAATTGATCATACATTTAGTGATTTAGAATCTTTCTAACTTGTCCAATCATATACAAATAAGAATAGCGTTAACATAGCACGATAGCAGAAATCTTCTTAAAAAATTGAAAGCAATAATAATAATACACCTTGCATCCCAAATAGCAAATATCAATCACCTCCTATTCAACAATCAATCACCAAGATCTGAGAATTCACGCCAATTTGATCCCATGCTGCCCTTAAAATAATCCATGCAACGAAACAAATTCTAAAATAAGAACTGTACGGACATTTACCCAAGGACATCTCAGATTACCAAAGACACCTCCGTCAACCTCATCATATGACTCACAAACAACATGTATAAACAAACATAAGTATGAGGGCATCTAGGAATACTGAAAACACCTCAGTAACAAGACTTGTAAAGCAATAGCAATTTTATCATGTATTAATAACTGTTTAGATGGTTCACCACATGATTATATAACTAATTGAAATTAAGGATAATATGTGTTCATCCTCAACGCTTATAAAGGTATAAACTCATTAAGAATAGTATAAATAGGTGACAATTTCAATGTACACACTATTCAACAACTACGCATTTACTATCTCATTTATTCCCCAACTAAGTTGAAAGTTGGAGCGTCTTCGCAAGCACACTATACCGTTGGCTCAAACTCCCGGTCTTGTAGAGGTTTTTTGGCCTTTGTAAGAACAAGAACTAAAACGAAATCTAGGCATTTTGGGAGCATTTGATACACACTAGTTACAACAAGCATAAAAGCACAACAAATATCTAAATTACAATAGAATTCATGTACACTGTTTGATGGACAATGAAAGAACAAGCAAACTAAAGTAAAATTTTTCGTCATACACTTTTAATATTTATATAATACACTATTACATATTATTATAAAATAATAATATTATATACACTATTACATATTATAAAATGTTCTAATATATAAATATATATAGATATAGATACAGTTGATGTACCATTCAGATCTCCCATCTCCCTAAAATATTGTAGTTATTTCTAAATTATGGAAGTGTTATTTGTTGCAGTCATTTTGTCCTGGAACACATGCCTAACAGATATAGGATTGATTTCATATACCCTATATCTCCACTTTCTATACTGAATTTGGTGGATCCTCGCAGGACTCTCACCATAATTTTGTTGCTGAATATGAAATCAATAAGGACATGGATCTTGGCTCCCATGTAGATGACAAAGTTGCCTTAGATTTGCTTGGAAAAAGAATATTCTGCAGCACAGCAGTTTAGAAAGAAAAACTCCTCCACTATTTGAATTGCATGGCATCCCAGGGTTGCTCCGCTCCGCTACCCACCACAGCACACTATTGACTACCGTGTAGTAGGCACTGGTACCCTAAAAGCCAAGCCAGAATTGCAGTTTTGGACTATATTTTTAAAACCTCGAATTTAATTTATATATATCACCGATGCAAAACATCTTTTACACGTCCATCCAATAACATCTGGCAGCTTGACCATATGATTTTATTCATCGATGTCATGGCGATAATGTAAGTTCCTATTGGGTGTTTTAGGTTAACAGTGTATAGAAATTAAACTCGTCTTAAACACTTCAAAGTAACTTCACAACTTCAAATGTAGGTGTCACCTACACGACACCAACAAATGTTCAAACTCCAAGCCCAACTGTTACTTTGATCTCCAACCCTTAAAAGAGTTCAAAGAATAACAAGGCTACAAACAATAGCAAATTGAGCGAACATTGGACAGACTGACCATACAAAAAAAAAAGAAATTAAACAACCACGACTACAATAACTGAGACGACACAGAATAAGGTGCGAAACATACCGCAATTCCACTTTCCCTTGGCTCGAAAGAATGCCTCATCACGATTAACGCAGGAAGGATGGTATGCCTTGGGACATCCCCTGTTGAACATCAAAGAAAAGGCAATGAATTTCCACAATAAACGTAAAAACAATGGATGCAGCTACAAAAATAAGAAAAATGCGGTGACAAGTAAAAAACTCAGAGTCACCTGCGGTCACAGAGCACAAGGTCACCCCCATCGAAGCAAATGAAACAAACATCCTCTTCCGTCTTTTTCCTGGACGCAACTCTCCCTGTAGTCTTAGCATTCTTCCCAGCCCCACGCTTCCTCTTCCCACCACTCACACTCTTCTCCTCCTTCTCCTCTGTATCTTCTGTTTTAGTCATTCCAGCATCAGCATCTTCTTCTTCTCCTTGTTGCTGTTCTTCTTCTTCTTCTTCTTCTTCTTCTTCTTCCTCATCCTCTTCAGCTTGTTGATGCTCCTCTTCCTCCTCATCCACTCCCTGTGGATGCTCCTCTTCCTCCTCCTCCACTCCTTGTTGCTGCTCCTCTTCTTCCTCCTCCATTCCTTGCTGCCGTTTTTCCTCTTCCTCCTCCTCCTCCTCTCCTTGTTGCTGTCCATCTTCTTCTTCTTCCATCAAAGCGTCTCCATTTGCGTCTTCGCCCCCAATTTCGTCCTCTTCCGCATCAATTGCCAAATTCGCTTCCGCCTCCACGTTCTCCATCTCCAAACCCACGTCGTCCACATCGGTCACCTCAGTCCCCTTCTCCTCAATTACCTCGTCCATCACTTGCGTTCCAACGCCCTCGTCGGACTCAACCGCCATCTCCATCGCCGCATCGGGTTCAACCGCGACAACCTCTTGCGAGGCGGCGGCGCTCAGCTCCCCTGCGGTATCAGGCCCAGGGTCCCCCGCGGCGGCGTAGGGCTCGGTGCCGTCAGAGTGTGGTCGGAGTGGAGCTTCGTCATCGTCAGCGTCCATTGAAAACAGAATAGGGATTCTAGGAACAACAATTTGAATGTTGAATTTAGGAGTGAATTAAAGAAAATTGAGAAAATGAAGAGATTTAGGGTGTGGAGAGAGGGTATATAAAAGAAGGGAATGGGAATGGGAATGTGACGGAGAATGGTGCGAATGCAAAGCGAAGTGGTTCTTCTGTGTTGTGTGTTTTCCAAAGACCAAACTATCCTTCATTCATGCTCAGAATCACCGTCTTCCTGCGCTGTGCCCTAACAATCACAATGCCATTACCCTTCAACCGAAAGGTCCACCTTCGGCCCGATAACTTGGCCTCAGCTTACTTTTTGCTACCGTATCTCAAACACCTTTTATTCATTTCTTTTTCTATTCGCACCTTCCCTCCATGTTTTTATTAAAAAAGAAAAATCTCAAATATTTGTTTAAGGAAGATATCTTCGAAAATATGTAGATTTTCCCGAAACTGCTAATTTTTCGTAGTTAACTTATTCAATATACTTTTAAGATCGCTTAACGATATGTTTAGTGGCTTTCGATTTTCAGATACTTTCACTGTGTTACGTTTGGAATTTTAATATTATTTTACTTTGTTTTAAAATAAGATTTTATTTTTCAAATGTATTATTAATAAGTTGGTGAAAACATAATATAGTATGCATGAAAGTTCACACTTCTTTAGCATGCATAAACATTACACTAAACAAACTAATAATATTTTATTTCAATTACTTTAATCTTAAAATTTTATCAATTAAAATGCATTAAATTTTCATAAATTTTTTTCTTAATTTTTTTCTAAATCTCATATCTTTAACTTAATCTAAACAATTCAATCTTTCACATTAAATACACAAAAATTTACTCTCTCAAATTTATATTTCCATGTGTTAAATACATTTTAATTACTTAATTAGTTTTTAAGTATATATTAAATGAATCATAAATATTTAACTTACTTTTAAAATATATTTAATTATCAATAGAATATGTATTTATAAACAAATCTTATCTTGTGCATTATCACATAAGGAATTAAAACATTATTTTTATCCAAAAGTTTTAAAACTACGTGTTTATAGTTTTTTTTTTTTTCATTATATATTTTTTTCTTTTACCTCTTAGAATTGATTTCAATGAACATTTCTTCAAGTGTAAATTCCTTACACGTCATTTATATCTTTTACTATAAACAAAAATATTATTCACCCACCAATCTACAACCATACTTATCCAAGTCAGTCAGCAAGATCAGAAATTCAAATATCACTTTTTTTCATAAGGGTCTCATGACACATACGTAAGAGTGAACTGGTAATTTAAAATATTAATACAATATTAAATATATAACATATATTTACATCACATTCCTACACTAAATAATACCAAAACAAACTATATAAATATTTTTTATTCAAAATTGTTGGAAAGTTACATGATGTAAAATAGCAATGAAGTAAAACTGAAAAAAAAAATTCTACTTCAAATACTTAATAATACGATCCATCGGAATCACAACACCATATTAGGTATCAAATATTTTTAATACTAGAACATAATATTATACAAATATTAAGATAGAATATAAATAAATAAATATATAATAGAAGTGCATGTATATTACATTACAATGTTATATATATAAACTTATCGAGTGAGTTCATCTTATATTAAACTTATTAACACAAGATAATATCAATTATATGCAACTTAGTGAGTGAGTTCATCTTATTTAGCAACCTTTTTGAATTCATCTCATTTTAATTCACCATCACTTAAAGCGATATAATCTTCCAATTTCCATTCTATAAAAATCGTCAAAATAATGCAGACGTTACACTTAAATTATCTAATAACACCAATTATACTCACAATGATTAATATCTTATCTATTATTAAATAACACAAAATTATCTTCACATTCTACACAATGACAAGTGAACACAATTACCAATTAAACTAGGTTAAGAATTATAACTTAAAAGAAAATAATCACAGTCTTATATATATTAACTCCCTTAAATAATAATATAATAATACTTAAAATTTGTTATGCAAACTTAAATATTTATATTATTATAAAAAAAATGTATTGTACGTAAAATAGAACAGCAATTGTGAAAATATCGTTGGATATATATTAGCGCCAGGTATTGTTCTTTTTTTATTCAGCTAAAATTCTGAGAAGTGTTCATCTTGATCGATCAGAAGTTAAATCTTGAAAGCTTCAATTGCCCTTTTGCCTTGCTGATAATACTGTAAATATATCTCAACATAATTCTTCACTGGTTTGTATAACACTGGCCTTGACTCGTTCACTAGCTTATCCACTGCTTTAATCTCTTTTTCTGAATCTGGGACCAAGAACATTGCCACTGTCAGCCTTTCCTTTTCTGCATTAACCACTGCCCTGTGCAGTGGACTCTGGAAGATTCCATTGCTCATTATCTGTTAACATCATTCATGGAATCATGGACAAATTTACTCTTGTATCGATCAACTCTATTGATCACATGAATCTAAAGTATAACACCACATTTATATAAACTTTTAATGAAGTAACTTAAACTGTTAATTTTATGTTATTCTAGATATGTGAGATTGCTGTAATTCTTTTTTTCCATTTTATTGTAAGAATTTGTATAAATGTTTACCCAAAACAGGACTTAAGAAATCCTAATTATTACCTCCATTTGATCACCAACATTAATCACAAGAGCATCAGGGATGATTGGAACTTTGAACCACTTATCATCTTTGAGGATTTGGAGGCCTTCTACTTCCTTGTCTTGCAACAGAAAAGTTATGGTGGATCCATCCGCATGTGTCTTCAAACCAAGAACATGATCAGGCATTGGACATGGAGGGTAGTAGTTCAATCTCAGAATCGTATCTCCTCTCTCTCCACATTCATTCAGGAAGCAATCCTCTTCCAAGTTCAGAGACTTTGCCATGGCCTTAAGAATTACTTCACTTAGCACCTTTATGCTCTCAGTATACTGTAGAATAGTACTCCTACATTCAGACATCCACTGATACAAAATGACTAAAGGAAGAATGAAGAAAAGAGAAGCACAAGCAAAGGCATAGATAGAGAAAAACTAAAAAAAAATTGATTGAATTATATCTTATGTTACAAAAGGTACAGGACAAAAAGAACAAAACTGAAAAACAAACACACAATAAAAAGAATCAAATGAGATATCAGACGCATCAAACAAAACAACAGAACCGCTTAATGATCATGAGTTGAAGAACTTACTTTTAAGTTTCTGAAATGCTTCTGTATTTAAAAATAAAACAGTGGAATCTTTTGGTGGAGCTAGCTATTACTATCAATGTCCTAGCTGGTTATGCAAAAGAACATTCAGGTTTGTTGAGAGTTGGAGAGGGTAGGAGTTTTATACCTGAAATCGTGGGGGTTTTGGGGCCAAAATTTGAACTCCCTCTGGTCTTCAGGCAGCACCTTTAGGTATACTCTGTCAGTCCAATCAAGCCTTTGATTTGCCGAATAGATTATATCATAGCCATACCCTTCAACATTTTTTGGTTCCCTAGCACACTTTTGCTTTTCTTCCTTTGGAAGTTGAAAGAATTGCTTTGAAACTTCTCTCACTTTTTCCAGAAACGAGCTTTCCATTCCATGGTTTATTGCCTGACAGTTCCACATAATATAATTGTGAGGCTTCGCCGATGTAACAGAAACTATCATTACCACTTTCAAAATAATTTCTTTGTAATAAATATTATACGATGATTTTGCCAATTTATATCAGAGAATGCAGGTGCTCTAAATCTACAGTGTGTTGTGACATAAAGTAACTAAAAGGGATACCTGAAAGCAGCCCCATGAATGAAGGGCATGGCGCAGTTTAGCAAGCTCTTGTTGTGTTGTAGATGGAGATGAGAGAAGATGAAGGTCGAGCACGGGAATATGTTCATGATCATGTGATGGAACAAGAGCATCACGAAATCCAACACCACCTTCCTCGTACAAGTAATCTTTTGGCAGATTTTGAGGATTCAACAGCAGTTCTTGGACAGGTTTGCCAATTATCTCTACCACACCCGATTCTGCCATCACATCTGTAAAGAAGAGTTGTAGGAATGCAAAGGTCAACGCGGAAGAAACATGGTTTTATCTTTCGTTGCACCATCAAAAGTTAGAAATATATATATATATATATATATATATATATATATATATATATATATATATATATGTATATATCTGTGTGACTATTTCAGCATCATGCTTACTTTCACACTCTAGATTCTATATGCATAACACATATAACGGATAAAACAAGAAAGATCAAGTGGATCGGTGCAGACATGTTTTTGATACACAGGGTCCTCACACATAGGCAAGTGCAGAGCATACACATGTCTAAAACTAGACTAGAGATTACTTCTTCCTTCTTGACTAAATCACATCATACAAAACTAAAATTTTCAGAGAAAAGAGAAGAGAAGAGAGGTTTAGAAACTCATAGTTTGAAAAACTGATATTATTCAAACTTAAGAACTGTCTTTTTCTCTTGTTTAATACATTCTTCTGAGTTTCCTTTTATAGACAAAGGGACTCATATACAAACAAAAAAGCAATAATACATCAGGCACTATTTGACAGTGTCATAAAGCTAAAAACACTATTTGACAACGACATAAAGTTGACATAAAGTAGAAAATACTATGCGACAACGATATAAAGTTGACATAAAGTAGAAAACACTATGCGACAATGACATAAAGTAAAGAACACTATTTAACAAGGACATTTTGTCTTATATCCACAGTGCTTTTTGTCTGTCCTTTGAGCTTTGCTGGATATGTCTACAGTGTTTGTTGTCTGTCCTTTGAGTCTTGCTGGATAATTTTCTGATAAGATCTTATCCTTCTGTATCTGATTCATTTGGATCATCTCGTGAGCTGGAAGGCCAAGGTGGCCAGG
>Ga0209700_105960_pt1 | contig 19710 bp, 16 predicted proteins | sample SiratroredBW_FD_187528 | JGI IMG/M metagenome (GOLD analysis project Ga0209700, IMG submission 187528) | Root nodule microbial communities of legume samples collected from California, USA - Siratro red BW (SPAdes) (version 2) | ecosystem: Host-associated > Plants > Roots > Nodule | place: USA...
CTATTTGATTCATACTACTAGTAGAGTCAGGATATCAATCGTTCACCCGATCCTTAGACAATGCACTTCCTAACTAACCCAGACACGGGTGTTTTCTTTCCTGAAAACACTATGCCTAGGCCTTGACCAACTTCATCAATACTCTATCAATATCACATCATAACATAGATCTCTACTAATGCATTCATTCACTTTTCAATCTCAATCTCCGAAAATTAAAGAAATCCTTAAATCATCAATACAATTAAATTTGAATTATTAATTAATCTATCTTATTAAATTCATGCATTGCATTACAAAAGAACCAAACAATCAAAACAGAAAGACCAATATTTTTTTTTTTTTTGGGTTTAGCTTGGGCAAAAATCTAGCTTGAGCGAGAATCCCCTTGCTTGGGCAAAAACAGTCTAGAGAGCACACTTGCTTTAGGGTCATTCTCGCCTAGGCGACTATACCCTTGCTTAGGCGAAACTACCTTCGCGTCTGGGCGAAGCACTTCTCGCCTGGGCGAAATTGGACCCGAGAACACCTCTCAAGTTTCTAAGTGACTTTGCTTGGGCGAGATTGCCTAGCTTGGGCGAAAAATACAGAAAAACTAGCAGTATCCACTACATCAGAGTTACCATGCATGTCTCATATGACTAAATTGAGTGAAAATCAATCCACATACATGATGAATGATCTATTCTAGCACAAATTATCTATTCAACAGATCAACATACCATCAATTTTCATATAACAACATCATACATGCAAGAATATTTTATTAAACAACAAAAGGTAATTAATATTTACTGAATGAATTTTGTTATAAAGAGAGATTGATGTATTAAGATATAATATGTGTGAAATAAAATTATATTATATATATAGTTATAATTTAATTTTTTTAAATCATTATTTTTATCAAAAAAATTTAATACTTTTATTTATTTTTAAAAGCTGTATATTTTTTATTTGAGCAAATCATTCTATTTAAAAAAATAATGAGTATTAATTATATTTAGATTTTAATTATTTTAAAAAAATTTAATCTTTTTATATCTCAATTTAAACTATTATTACATTGCATTGTGTTTTACAAGGTTGCATATGTGTACTATTTCACATAACATCGTACAATGAAATATTAGTTATTTCAATTTGTAATGTTAAATTTTTTTTATTTGATTTATATATAAAATTAAAAAATTAATTCAATAAATACTAGAAATAGTGTGATAGTTAATTATATATATATGAATATTATAATAAGTAAAAAATAAAAAATAAAAAAATGTATTAAAATATAAAATATAATAAATATAATAATTTATAAAAAGATACACATTACTGAGAGTCTTTCATCTAAATTTGAGGAGAGATATAACTTAGATTCTAAATATTATACGATGTGATGCTCTTATCATATATCAAAGACATAAGAGTAACTATTGAATAAAAATCAATAAAAAAATAGAAATATATAAAATGGACAAAAATAAAATTTATTGTAGAAAGAGAAACTCATGCTATGAAAAACATTAATAATCTTTATTTAAAAATGAAATAACTAAAATCATTTTTAATTTATAATTTGATGTATTTATATCTTTTCTCAATCTTAAATTAATTAAATTTATTTTATAATATATATTATAAATAAATCTATAATTATTTTATGTTTATACCACAAATATGTGTCATTCAAACAAATATCTAAAAAAATGTATGGATGAGTGAATTTTGTTGAAGAAAGAGAAATCAATGTAATATAAAGAGTGGATTTTCTTTTTTTGTAAATAGATAAATTCATTAAATAAGAAAAATAATAATCATGAAAAATGAAAGATAAAATGGAACATGTGTTTAGAATATTCCAAAACTCTTGTTAAAGAGTTTTAAAACTTCGAATACTCCAAAGAGTTTTAAAATTTTGAATATTACAGGGTATTTAGACAGAAAATCTTAAAGTAATTTAATTTTTTAGATAATCTAAAATATTTTATGATAAAATATGTTGTTTAGATAAAAAATTAAAAAAAAAATTCATTCGACAAATTGGATTGTATAAAAAATACATAATTTTACATGAAAAACATGAATTTAAAATTTTTTATATTCTTAAATTGATATTTTGCTCTTCCTATCTTTCATTTAGTTTGATTTTAGATGGAGCGTCATTGGTTTGACTAAGACCAAAACATTGTCAAAATAACTATTTTTCGACTGATGTCAACTAAAACTTTTTTATTATTATTGTTAATAGGAGTTATTTTATTATCTAAGTTATTATAATTTTTGGGTTATAAAAGTTAGAATTTTCTCGGTCAATATTGAGGAGATTATTATTTTGTGAATGTGAATTAGATTTTTTGAATTGAAGTATATCATAATTATTTTTTTTTTTTAATGTTTACAATGATTTTTTTTATCATGAGCAAAGATGTTATTTTTTTATCTATAGTTTGGTAAGATTTTTTTTAATATTAACCGAAAAAACTTTGAATCATCGTTAATTATGATATTTTTACCAATATCAATTAGGAAAACTTTTCAATTGCCAAAAAAAAACCCATCAACCATCAACGTCATAAAATAGCCTTCACATGTGAGTCTAAATAATTGTAATCAACATCAACTGAAAATAATCACAATTACGTCAATAATTATTGTAAACCTCACTTGAAAAAAATCTTAAGTTCTATTGATAATGGTTTCATTACAAAAATTTTTAGAAATATTGATGAAAAATTATCGAAAAAGTTGTTTTTATCGTAAAATATTATTAACTACGAATAATTTAGTGATCAATTTACTGTTAGATAAATTAACTACTAAATTATCTATAGATAAAATCTATAATAAATTTACCACCAAATTATTTATTGTTAAAATTCGTCACTAATTATCAACAGTTTGATCTGTCGAAAAAAAATCTAACAATAAATTGACAAATTATTATTATTATTATTATAAAAATATAAATAATAACAATAATTATAAGTGTAATAATAAGAAGAAGAAAAAGAATAAGATTAATAATAATTGTAATATTAATAACAATAACAATAATGATAATAATAATAATAAAAATAATTTAATAATAATAATAGTCTTAGTAAAAATAACAAAAATTGTAATAATAAATATAATATTATAACTATTATTATTATTAATATAAATAATATTTATAATATTTATGTACGAACTTTTTTATTTTGAAAATTTTATTGGTAATTTCAATTTATTGACAATTCTGTTGATATTATTAATGGATTTTGACTATCAATAAATCTAAAATTTTTTATTATAATTTTAATATTAAAAGTCTAAATATAAAGTACTTAACCTAAATCAATTTTGTTATAATAGATATATTGTCTCCTTTTACAAATATTCTCGAATAATAAAATATAATGATTAACTATATCAATAAAACGGTATATAGGATAAGTATATCTTACTCAATAGTAAGAGTGAATTAAAAGTCCAAGATATTTCATCTATAAAAACTAATGTGTGATAATTATTGAGGATTTCATAATATACCATTTAAGATTCAAATTCAAGCTTTTCTAAGACAAATCTTAAAACAAATTAAAAAAAGTAAAAAAGAAATATTCACTTCAGTAATGTTAGAAATTATTAAAAGCTTAGGATTTCACTTTCACTATCTTATTTTTTTCATTGGAAAATGAAAATGATATATATCGAGGACACCCAAGTGCTCTAACAATGCACAATTGAAGATGTATTTGAAATTATAACATTAACCTACCATGTATGTATTAAATTGTTCCTAGTCAAAACAAAACGGAAAATGTATATTACTATTAACGTTCATGATCAACTATTCAATGGTATCTTTCAAATTAGGTTGTGACTTGAAAGAAATAATTATTATATTGAAAACATTTGGTTTAGTTGTTGTAATATACATATCCATGATCTTGCATCTAGTCTAAATATTTTTTTTATATGTTTGTATAGATCATGTTGTACATGGTATCAATTATTTTATAACAGATGTTTGGTATCAATTATTTTATAACAGATGTTAGGTAGGTCAAGCTACAATTAAATTGTAGTGTTTTCATTGTTATATTATTAAGTAAAAAAAGTCACATCCGAACTATCAAGTATAACTTTTTAACCTAATGATAAGTCTGTCTTTAATCCAACTGTTGATATCAAAGTTAAAATCACGAGATTATTGTAAATGATATTAATTGTTTTGTAGTCGAGACTAAGTAAGCCAAATTACAATCAAATTGTAGCATTATATTGTTAAGTATAAAAAGAAAACTTGACTTAGATTCTCAACCTTTGTCTAGCATAATATGTTATGCACATTTTATCTGTCTTACCACTTGCATAAAATAAAATACATAGCAACACACACTCTTCAACCCTATGTTCATGTTTACTCCTATCTCTTCATCTAATTCTTTTATATACTTGTGAAACTCATTATAACTCCTAAACCTCACACACCTACACGGATAACAATACTTTGGACTATACCAATTTCGCCTTTTTATCATGGTTATGATCTAAGCCCAACACCAAACCTATAGTTTATGCAGTAGTATAGATAACAACAAAATTAGAGTTATCTATGTTACAAAATAAATAAATTATTTCATAATGTGACTCATGTGAAATATCATTTTAGGCTTGTATGTGATTTAATAAAATAAAAGGACGTATTGGTAATTATGAGAAGTTATTTATTTCATAAATATTTGATGGTAACCAACATGATGGGAGTTGGTTATAAATATTATTGATAATAACCAAATTAATGAAGATTGGTTATTATTTTATAATAACTTATGGTAACCAATTTGATGGACATTGGTTATATAAAGATAGGGTTCTGTCTCTGCAGTATGAGAGTTTTACACAATATACCATCAACAAAGTGTATAGAATAAAAGTGACTGAAAGAGATAGATTGAGATAAGGAGATTAAAGTACAATTTATTGGATCTCTCATAGATCAAGGTAAGTGTCTCTATATTATGTGAGAATTATAGATTCTAAGATCTTGTAGAATATTTATGATTTATTATTCCTAATTATGTTTAAACTTACATGTGGTATCAGAGCCACAGTTATTTGAATTTGTGATTCTCCATTAATGATGTTTTTTTTTCAAATTTTGATAAACCCTAAATTTGAATTATGAATTTACGAATAAGTAATTAACTTTATTTTAATTAAAATGATTGTAAATTGTTTGGTGTTCACGGAATTGAATATGGTTTTGAATTCCATAATGAACGAGTGGCACGTATGGTTCTCCCTTATAGATAGAGGCATCCACCTTGCAGTTGCCACTTATTTTATTTAGAAACCTCTTGGTTGAATAATGTATCTTTACCTTTTGTGTTGGCTGAAGGTGAGTATTAGGTTTTTCAAAGCTACCGTTGGCAAAGATTACATCTTTTCTATTAATGTATCAAGGAAGGAACAAAATTAATTGAAACCGTGAATTGTTTTTAATAAAGGCAAGGTTGCAGCAATTGCACATTGAAAGATATAAAGTGATAATAAATGTATGTGGGTCCAATTATAGCCTATTAATGTAGCAAATTAAAGAAAAAGCTATATATTTTAATTATGATTATTTTCCGCTGTATTAATAAAAAATTAATCTATAAATTGATTGTTTTGTTGAGATTAATCGTATGATAGATTTGTAATCACCAAACATCAAAGTGATGAAATCTTTATGTTTTGATTGATTTCAAATTAATGATTATTTTTATTGAGATTAATCTTATGATAGATTTGTAATCACCATAGTGATCAAATTTTTATGCTTTGTTTAATTTCAAATTAATGATTATTTTATTAGAATTAATCGTATGATAGATTTGTAATCACCAAAGTGATCGAATCTTTATGCTTTTTATTAATTCTAAATTAATGATTATTTTATTAGAATTAATTCTATGATGGATTTGTAATCACCAAAGTGATCAAATCTTTATGTTTTATTTTAATTCCAAATTATTGATAATTTTATTTATTGGAATTATTTGTATGATAGATTTGTAATCACCAAAGTGATCAGATCTTTATGTTTTATTTAATTCCAAATTAATGATAAATTTTTTATTTCAATTACCCATAGAATGGATGCTAAATTATAAATAATTGATTTATATGGGTTAATTGAAGTTCATTATTATAAGGCATGTATGGATCACCCAAATGTTGATTAGTTGTTCTTATAATTAATGGACATGATTGTTGGTAGTGAGTATGCATTATTAGTTTTACTTATATATCCAAAGATAATAAGTTTTGCTAATTAGTGTATATGTCTTACCAAATAATGTTAATATTATAGCATCATTATGTTTTGCGTATTAATGTATCACCCAAAGGAGAACATTAGTATGCATATAATGTCTGTTTATTGTTGGAATCTGTTTAATGTATAACTCAAAGTATAAATGATAAGCATGTGTTAATCGCAATATTTGTTCCTGTATCTTTATGTTCGCAAGATATGTCTGTTTTAATATTGAACGGGTTAAGTTTTTCTGATTAGAGTGAATAAGTTCAATTTCACATATGTGTGTTGGATTTGATATGGTTCTTAATGTTGAGAAACTTGCTGCTATTAATGATGCTAGTAGCAATGAAGAGAAAACCCATTATAAAGCTTGGGAAATGTCAAACAGACTTAGTTTGATGTTTATGTGAATGAGCATAGTAAGTAATATTAAGTCAGCTGTTCCCAAAACTGAGTTTAAGAGAACTTACGAAATTTGTGGAAGAGCGGTTCCAAACTACTGATAAGTCTCTTGCTGCGACATTAATGAGTACTTTAACCACCATGAAATTTGATGGTTTTCGTACTATTCACGAACATGTCATTGAGATGACAAATATTGCAGCAAAACTTAAGTCTCCTAGAATGACAATGGATAAAAATTTCTCATACAATTCATTTTGAAGTCATTACCGTCTGAGTATGATCCTTTCCAAATGAAAGATAAATGGAATATGCATGAATTGCATAATATGTTAGTTTGGGACGAGCCCATACTTAAGAACTTACGAAACCAGTCCATTCATTACATGAATAATTAAGAAACTGGATTTCATTTGGACTTGTTGAATACTTTTTATACCTAGTATTTTAGGAATATAGTTTCCTTATTTAAACTTTATGTTGCTGGATACTCTTTTAAGTTTGAGAATGGTTGTTTCATCTTGTATAAGCGTACTTGTACGATTGGATTTGGTACATTTTCTGATGGTTTATATATTGAACCTTGATAGTTTATATGTTGAAACTCTTATGATCTTACATCATAATGTTGGCACTAGACATGGTTTAATGAATGAGTGTTTTGCTTACTTGTGACATAAGCGTTTGGGACATGTTTCCAAAGAAAGGATGGGAAGGTTAGTAAAGAATGAAATTATTCCGAATTTAGATTTTATTGATCTGAATGTATGTGTGGATTGTGTTAAAGGCAAACAAACCAAACACACAAAGAAAGGAGCCACAAGAAGTAGCCAGGTTCTTGAAATTATACACACCAATATATATGGTCATTTTGATGTAAATTCTTTCAATAAATAGAAGTATTTTATCACCTTTACTGATGACTTTTCACGTTATGGACATGTCTATTTACTGTATGAGAAATCTCAAGCAGTGAATGCTTTAGAAATTTATATAAATGAAGTGGAAAGACAATTAGACAGAAAGGTGAAAGTTGTCAGATTAGATAGAGGTGGTAAGTATTATGGAAGATATCATAAAAGTGGTCAACATCTTGGTCCGTTTGCTAAGTTCCTTGAGAAATGTGGTATTTGTGCGCAATACACAATGTTGGGTACACCATAACAAAAATGGTGTGTTAGAAAGGCATAATCGAATCTTAATGGATATGGTTAGGAGCATGTTAAGTAATTCATCTTTACCCATATCGTTATGGATGTATGCTTTAAAAACTGCCATAGGGTTCCTAGTAAGGCAGTTCAAAAGACACCTTTTGAATTATGGACAGGAAGGAAACCCGGTTTAAGACACCTGCATGTTTGGGGTTGTCAAGCAGAAATTAGAATATATAATCCGCATGAAAAGAAATTGGATGCAAGAACAATCAGTGGATATTTCATTGGTTATCCAGAAAAGTCAAAAGGGTATAGATTTTACTGTCCTACCCATAGCACACGGATTGTTGAAACTGGAAATGCTCGGTTCATTGAGAATGGTGAAACCAGTGGGAGTGAAGTTTCACGAAATGTGGAGATTAAGGAAGTTAGAGTGCAAGTTCCTTTAACTAGTACATCTACTTCAAGAATTGTTGTTCCTCATGTTGATGAAGCACACAACGATCAAAAAGAACAAATTAATGACCCCAAAGTTAATAATGAACCTGTAGTAGAACAACCACAAGAAATAGTATTAAGAAGATCTCAAAGAGAGAAGAAATCTGCTATTTCGGATGATTATGTGGTTTATCTACAAAAGTCAGACAATGACTTAAGTATTGATAATGATCCAGTTTCATTTTCAGAAGCCATGAATGATGATAATTCTGATAAATGGTTAGATGCCATTAAAGATGAGCTTAAATCAATGGCACAAAATTGTATATGGGACCTTGTGGAATTGCCATAAGGATGTAAGAGAGTTGGTTGTAAATGGATCTTTAAGACTAAATGTGACTTTCATGGCAATGTTGAACGTTACAAGGCTAGATTGGTTGCCAAAGGTTTTACTCAAAAGGATGACATTGATTATAAGGAAACATTTTCGCCTGTTTTTAAGAAAGATTCTTTCAGAATATCATGGCATTGGTAGCTCATTATGATCTTGAGTTGCACCAAATGGATGTTAAAATCGCTTTTCTGAATGAGGATTTAGAAGAGGGTGTTTACATGGACCAACCAGTAGAGTTCATTAAAGAAGGAAAGGAGCACATGGTCTGTAAACTTAAGAGGTCAATATATGGACTTAAACAAGCTTCCAAACAATGGTATCTTAAGTTCAATGATACTATTACGTCCTTTGGATTTGAGAAAAACATTGTTGATCGATGTATATATCTAAAGGTCAGTGGGAGAAAGTTATATTCCTGATTTTGTATGTTGATGATATCTTGCTTGCAACTAATGATCTTGGTTTGTTAAATGAGACTAAGAAGTTTCTCTCTAATAGATTTGAAAGGAAAGATACGGGTGAGACATACTATGTGATAGGAATAGAAATATTCCATGATAGATCACAAGGATGGTAAGGTTTGTCTCAGAAAGCATATATTAATAAAGTTTTTGAGAGGTTCATAATGGATAAATGTTCAACATCTCCCGTTCCAATAAAAAAAATGAGACAAATTTAGTCTTATGCAATGTCCAAAGAATGATTTGGAACGGAAACAGATGGAGAATATTTCTTATGTATCTGTTGTTGGGACTTTAATGTATGTTCAAACATGTATGAGGCTAGATATTAGCTTTGTAGTTGGTATGCTTGGTCGATACCAAAGTAATCCAAGATTGAACATTGGAAAGTTATAAAGAAAGTCTTGAGATATTTGTAAGGAACAAATAATCACATGCTTAAATGAGATATGATCATCTTGAGGTGATTGAATATACAAATTCAAATTAATTATGGCTGTATAGATACAAGAAAGTTTACATTTGATTATGTGTATCTATAGCCAGAGGAATGATTTCATGGAAAAGTGCGAACCAGCTAGTCATTACTGCATCCATATGAAAGTTGAATTTGTGGCATGCTTTGAGGCTACATTTCAAGCTAATTGGCTACGGAATATTATTTCAGGACTTCGGGTTGTTAACAGTATTGCCAGGTCGCTGAAAACTTATTGTTATAATTCCGTAACAATCTTCTTTTCTAAAAATGACAAGTATTCCAAAGGTGCTAAACTTATGGAATTGAAATACTTTGTCATTAAAGAAGAAGTTCAAAAACATAAGAGTGTAAATAGAACATGTCAACACTAATCTTATGATTGTTGACCCTTTAACAAAAGGGTTATCGCCCAAATTATGTACTGACCATGTAAAGAATATGGGCATTATGTGTACTAGTGAATGTTGAATGGTGAATGTTATTATTAATGACTATTTGACACTCTGAGCTCATTATTGTGTAAGTTTCTGAAATCCATGTTTTCTACTTTATGAATATGTATGCAAATTATGATTATGATGTAGAAAACAGATTATGTTATTGATGATGAAAGATGACATTATGTTTGAACCCATTATGGACTTCTCATTATGAGGTCATATTAAGGAGAAAGACGATACAGTAGTACATGGAAGGAAATGTGTCGATTGAATGACATGTAACAGCCATGACTCTTATTATTCCTATATCTTTAAGTATGACGAATGATGAAACCAATTTATTGAAGGTCCTTTAGTGGGCATTATGATTTATTAAATCATGAAGTATTATGGCATCACATGAGTCAAGTGGGAAAATGTTAGAAAATAAATAAATTATTACATAATGTGACTCATGTGAAATATCATTATGGGCCTGTATGTGATTTAATAAAATAAAAGGACGTATTGGTAATTATGAGAAGTTATTTATTTCATAAATATTTGATGGTAACCAACATGATGAGAGTTAGTTATAAATATTATTGATAATAACCAAATTAATGAAGATTGGTTATTATTTTATAATAACTTATGGTAAACAATTTGATGAACATTGGTTATATAAAGATAGGGTTCTGTCTCTGCAGTATGAGAGTTTTACACAATATACCATCAACAAAGTGTATAGAATAAAAGTGACTGAAAGAGATAGATTGAGATAAGGAGATTAAAGTACAATTTATTGGATCTCTCATAGATCAAGGTAAGTGTCTCTATATTATGTGAGAATTATAGATTCTAAGATCTTGTAGAATATTTATGATTTATTATTCCTAATTATGTTTAAACTTACAATCTATCATAAACCCAAGTCCCATGACAAAACTTGATTATAAGAGAACAACAAAACCACTTACCTTAATTGGTTTGATTATAATTAATCATCTTATATCAAATATAAGGATGTGTTTTCAATCAATTATGGTCATGGAGAAAGAACATTTTCCCAAAGTCATTCTCAACTGACCATATAAGAATTAAATATAGAAGAATAACAACGATAAATAAATAATAGAAGAATTAAAAATAAAGTCAAGATGTGTCAATTATCAATCCCAAGACTCCATGAGATAATAAAGGATTTTGAGTCAAGGTTGATCAAGTCTTAAAATTCAATAAGCACAATGGAATAATATAATTAGATAAAAGGAACACCCACAATCTTAATTTACTGTTTATGAGGGAAGCTACGTTGCAACCATAGCCGAATAAATTAGTCACACATATTAAAAAAAGTGAGAAAAATAAGTATTCATTAGTAAAAGTAAAGAAAAATTACAGAGAATTATCTTCACTGTCTAAGCAAAGTTATACAATCCTCTCAAAATCCAACCGGGAAAAAAAGAAAATTGAAAACAATTCTAAATGAAAAAGTTTGAGTGAAAAATAGTGTGTTAATATATCTCCTATCAAGGATTATAGACTTCGAACAACTCTACAGCAGAGTCTTGCTGGAGTAGCACAATGATTTTTAAATCATCCCAAATGGTATTTGCATAATTCAAAAAACTCGTAAATTTTATTTATTTAATATACAATATTCACTCTCTATATTTTTAAATTTTAAAAATTAAATAGATTATGTTATTATACATCATAGATTATGTTGAGTCTCATACAATTGTGAAGGACAATAACATAAAAACTAATCTTCATTTACTTTTCTTTTTATAATAGAAGGAAATTTCGTGATGAAATCATAAAGTTTTCAATTAGTTTTCTTTTACATATTTTTACTCTACCAAATGGAAGAAATAATTATATTATTATTTTACATTTTTTCTAGGCTATTTTTGATTGACCAAATGTAGTATTTTAATTTGATTACTTGATTAAATAGACCCATAATTATTATATAAGTTTCTTTTAATTTTATTTCAATAAACCTTAAAATAAAAATTGTCAAAATAAACTTCTAAATATATTTAATTAAGCTTATTATTTAATAGCATATTATAGAAAAATGATCGTAATTGTGACGCCCCTGCAGCTCCGTAAGCTTTCTTCTCTCTCCTATATGCCTCTCTCACTCTCAAAATCTCTCTCCCTTCTTCCTAACTTTTCTCGCCCTATATCTTATCTATTTTAGAATCTGATCACACTCTGCAGCTGAGGAGTTAAGAATCATTTCTAAATTCATATTTGCTCTAAAGATCCCTTAATCTCTGTGTTTCGTTAGGTCTTTGTCAACCATCTTAGTAAGGACAGTTGAGAAAAGGATTTCTCTCAACTTAATTAAGATTGTACTGAAATTTAGTTTTGTTCTGATAATTTGTTCTAAATCCCTAAAGATTGGGTTAGTGCCACTAGCTAGTTTGGAGGAATTGTTTTGGGGAATTGTCATCAGGTAAGGGAAGCTAGTAACTTGTTTTTATCTTATTTAGTTACTTTTAAATAGAACTCAGATTTTGAATATGTGATTATCAGTGCTCAAGTCTTTCTTGCAGGTTTGACTGGTCTTTGAGCACTGAATAAGTTTGATTATCTTGATCTTTGTGATTAATTGACCTTATTTGAGTAATGATGTTAGAAAATAGCATGCAAGAACTTTTGATTGTTGTTTGATGGATTGAATATGACTTGTGATAAGACTTAATATGTTTTGAAAGTTTGAGATCAGTTATTGAATAAAATATGCCTTTATGCATGATTAATTGAGGAATGTTTTTGAATGAACGTGAATTATTATGATTTGGAAAATGAGTTTGATGAATCTACTAGATATATGTTGTTATAATGTTAAAGATATTTTTGGAATGATATTTGATGATTTAATCATTAAGTGTTGTTATGGTTGTGGAAAGATTTTGGCACACTATTATTTGTGGATTGAATGGGTATTGATGTTAATGATTGAATGATGAAGTTGATGTGATACATTTGGGATAATGTATGAGTTGTGCTTGTTTGTGTACATTAAGTATAACACGCCTAAGTTTAACAGAGATCCTTAAGCTTCACTGATGATCTAAGTCACATAGACTAAGATATCAGGTGGTGAGAAGCTGTGAGGGAGTTCATACACCCCGGGACCGTTGGTGAGACTCGGTATTAGATGTTTGAACTTACTCTGATCCTTTCTCTTAGATTCGAATGATAGTCTAAGTCTTGGGTATTGGATTAGTCCTTTCTCTTAGATTCGTTGGTAATCTAAGTCTTAGGTATTGGATTGATCCTTTCTCTTAGAATTGCTGAATCTAAGTCTTGGGTATTGGATTAGATGTTAGTCTCTCGTAGAGGCATACTTAATGGGTCTTCTTAGGTCCATGTATGACCTATATGTGTGATGTGGTATATGTGTGACCGATATGTATGATGTGGTCTATGTGTGGCCGATGTGGGTAATGTGGTCCATGTGTAGCCGTTGGATGTGATGTAATTCATTTATGTATGATGTTTGATATGAATACTCGAAATGGAAATGTATTTAGTATTGAAACTTATATGTTAATCTTTTAAGAAATTTTTATGAATAACTGATATGGTTTGCTCTTTTTACATGTATTGATTATGTTATAAAATTTTATTTTCACTAACTTACCCTTGTTTTTCTTGTTGTTCTGTAAACTGAAATGATTGTAGTATTGATGAAAGATTATAAATTTTATTTTCGAATTTGTTTTTCTTTTGTTGGATTCAGACAATATAGATTTTTGAGATGTTATAGTAATAGTTTGTTTTTCCCAAAATTACAATAGATTTGAAAGACGTTATTATGTTATATGGACTAAGCTTTCATAAGTTTAAGATCGATTTCGGAATATGTTTTTGAAATCATTCTAGAGAGGCAAAATTAAACCTTTGGAAAGTGAATTATTTTCTTAGAAACCTTTTCGAATTAATTTCTTTTTTACTTGTTATGAAAAGAGGCAGACGAAGCATTTTTTTAATTTTGATAAAAGGAAAATAAAATTATAAGCAATATTTAAGTATCTCAACTCATATACAAATCAATGAAATATATATATATATATATATATATATATATATATATAATCAATAAACACGGATGAAGCACGATGCAGCTTCCTCTATATTTTTCTTAACGAAGAAGAAATCAAGTAATTAATTAAGTGCTTGCTAAAAGTACTTTCTTAAAACGCTATGCTTCTAAAATCTAAAATATGCACACCTAATATAACTATGGACACTAATACAACTATGGCTGACGAAAAAATACTAGTCCAATAAATCATAGCAAGTGCAAAAAATCTTACAACATGTAATCGTGCATCTTCTCTTACAACAAGGTTATTGTTTGCCTCAATAAGGAAACGTGCTGTAAAATGAGCCCAGAGAATGAATTATTTTAAGAATAGTTAACTTATAGGAGGAAAACTTCATTGAACTGCATAAACAAACACTGGTTAGAAAAATAAGTTAAATTTTTATAAATGAATCAGTAAACTATAAAGAGCAACATGACCTTAAAAAAAATGGCAAAGCATACTTTTATTATTAAGTTTTATTTTTCTCAATAGTCGATTATATACTCCTTTTTTAGTCTAAGAAAGCATGTGTATAAAGATATGTCAATTGAAAAATAGGTGAGGTCTAGTATGTGTGAAGAATAGAGAACTAATTGTATAACAATGCTACCTTATTTTCACCTATACACACATGTAGACTCTTTCTCAATTCTCCAAAAACAATCAACCCCAGATGATGCGCATGTATCATAACACACTTTTAATTATAGCTTATATTATCCCTTAATTATTTTTCATCTTGTCCATATCTTTGTGTATCTTTTCGTTACAATTATTCAGAAACAAATTATTGTGTAATATATATATATATATATATATATATATATATATATATATATACTTGTATATATCTCTACGATATTTGTGCTTAATATATAAAAATTATATTTCTCTATATGGTATTAGAGCTACAAGCTTAATTAGCAATTTTCGATCCAATCAGTGGCCATTTCTACTCCTTCTGCTTACTCTGTTGTGGAACTTGTCACAACAACTCAACTATCCATTAAACTATCTTCTTCAAATTACCCCACCTGGTATAAGCAAATTACTCCAGTGTTAACTGCAAATAATGTACTCGACTATGTTTCTAGCACCCTTCCATGTCTTCCAACAACAATTGGAACTGGTGACTTAGCTGTTGAAAATCCTGCTTTTCTTGCCTAGAAGTGTCAGGATAATTATGTGCTTCTGGCTCTGTTTGGTACTTGTGATCCTGAGGCGCAGATTGTGATGTCCTCTGCTACCTCCTCCGCTGATGCAATGTCGAGACTGACCAAGGTTTATGCCAATCAGTCTCGCACTCGGATCATGTCTCTTAAAAAGCATCTTTCCTCCATCACCAAAGGTGACTCTAATGTTTGTGACTATTTGCACTCTATTCGCTCCGTAGTTGATGAACTTGCACTTATTGGTCATTCTGTTATCTACTGTCTCCTCTTTACCTACCACATCTCAAAACTTATCTTCACCTATATCCATGCCAACATCACCGCATACCTCATCCCCTCATCATGTATTACCAAATTTCACTAAATCCTTTCCTCCATCCAGTCATGATATCTTGTACATTTTGGGTTTATCTCCTTCCATGCACGTAGTCTCATCCTCATGCTCGCCTGGACCAAAACAACTATCCCACCAATGGTCACAAGATCTAAAAATGACATCTTTAAACCCAAATAGCTTCACCTAGCCAACAAATTTCCTTTATCCAACCAAATTGAATCTTCTTATCTTTCCCAGGCTTTGAAACATTCTGAGTGGAGACAAGTAATGTCAGAAAAATTTAATGCATTACTTGCCAATGGTACATAGTCCCTTGTCCCTAAGCAACCATAATTCAACATTATTGGTAATAAGTGAATTTTTCATCTAAAGCAGGATCTCGATGGCTCTATAACTCGATATAAAGCTTGTCTTGTTGCTTAAGAGTTTCATCAATGTCCTGGTATTGACTATACTGAAACCTATACTCCAGTCATTAAGCCTCAGACTATCAAGTTGTTCTATGCATTGCTCTCTATAATGGTTGGCCTTTATGTCAGATGGATGTTAATAATACATTTCTTCATGGTAGTATCTCTGAGGATATTTACATGTCTCAACTACCAGACTTTGTCAACTCTAACTTTCTAGATTATGTATGCAAGCTTCATAAAGCGTTATACGGTCTCAAACAAACACCCCGTGCTTGGTATAATGCTCTAAAGTATTTTCTTATATCTGGATTTCTTAATTCTCGATCTGACACTTCTATACTTGTATACAATCGGGATGGTGTTGTTGCATACTTTCTTGTTTATGTAGATGATCTACAACTCACGGACAATAACGACTCATTTCTGAATACATTCAAGATTGCCCTTGCATTGAAGTTATCTTTAAAGGATCTCGGGTCTCCTCATCATTTTCTTGATAAGGAAATCCTCCCTATATCTCACAATTTGTTTCTTTCACAATAGCACTACGTACATGAGTTATTGATTTCTACCAACATGCAAGATGCAAAGCCTATCTCTACCCCTCTTTCTACTTCATGTGATTTGACTCCAACGTTTGATGCTTTCTCATGTGATATTCGTCGTATTATTGGTTCCCTACAATATTTGTATCTCACTTGCCCAGATATTTCTTTCTCAGTGAATAAACTATCACAGTACATGCAAGCTCCCATTGAAATTTACATGAAAGTTGTCAAGCGTCTACTCCGCTATTTCAAGGAGACACTTGACCATGGTCTTCACCTCTCTCTTGAGCCACAAATCTCTCTCATAGCATTTTGTGATTCTGATTGGGCTGGAGATACTCATGATCGCAAGTCTACTGTTGTCCAATGCCATCTCTTGGTCCTCTAAGAAGTAATCTACTGTTGTTAAATCTTCAATGGAGGTTGAATATCGAACTATAGCGACCACCACCACTGAACTATTGTGGTTACATAAACTATTAAAGGAGCTTAGTCATTCAATCATCAACACACCGCAACTGTTCTCTGATAATATTGGAGCTACCTACCTTTGTGTCAATCCTGTGTTCTATATTCGTATAAAACATCTTGCTTTGTTTGCGACTTGGTTGCTTCTAAGGAACTTCAAGTGTCTCATGTGCCAACAAGTCATCAACTAGTTGATCTACTTACCAAGCCTCTGTCTCACTCTCGCCATGCATTTCTTTTAGACAAGATTGGCGTTCGATCTCCCTCTTCCATCTTGCGGGGGCATGTAGATTCTCTCTCCATTCATTAGAAACAATCAGTCGTAGATCATGCGTATGCATCACAACACACCCTTAATTATAGCTTATGTTATTCCTATTCCTTAATTATAACTTATGTTATCCCTTAATTATTTGTCATCATGGTACATATCTTTCTGTATCTTTTCGTTATAATTATTCAAAAATAAATCATTGTGTAATATATATATATATATATATATATATATATATATATATACAATAATATATATATATATATATATATATATATATATATATATATACTCCTACATATCTGTATGATATATGTGATCAATATATAAAAATTATATTTCTCTATAAACATTTATTATTATAACATTTTTCAACTCTTTGATACTTCACTTAGTCTTATAAGATGTTAGAAAGAGAAAGACACATGGAGTCACATTCTTCTTTTCTGGAGAAATCAAAAGAACTTCTTTAAGTACTAATATATCTTAGTCATGCTTAATGCAAACTAAGTTGCTCTTATAACTGTTATAATATATCATTTTTTTCAACTTCTCGTTTCCAGCTACACAAACTCTATCATGAATCTTAGAACTCTATTTACTCTCATTATGAAATCCCTAGTATGTTTATTACAAAACACTCAGTTTACTCAAGTTCTTGACCATCACATGTGATACTTGAATTGTCTTATTACTCTATACATCTTCAACTGCATTCGTCTTCTCTAAATGATACATAAACTTGAAATCATAATTCCTTAAAAACTTCATCAATATCTTCTGTGTTATGGTTAGTTCCTTCCAATCAACAAATACTTTTAGTTTTCTTTAAACATATCTATTGCCTTTTTTTTTTTATACATCCACTCACAACCCAATGTGATTTATTATACTTCAAGGTTTTTTTGAAATACTTAAAGATTATTATACGTAAGTGATCACATTATTTACTAGATGTGATCAAAATTTTAAAAAAGATAATATTTGGAATAACAAAATTAGAGAGAGATAGAAAGGAATTAAAAGAAAAGTAAATCTTGTTTAAAAATTAAAAAATATTTTTAGACTAAAGATCGATCAACTTGATGAAAAGTTTAATAAATTTATATTATCTGAACTTGACCCATTCTAAATAGATTAATACTACATGGAGTTCAACTTTATGATGAGTACATACATTTTAAAATAGTTATAAGAAATAAATTAAATATTAATTTTAAATAAAAAATTAAAAAAAATATGCGTGTCTCTTAAGTTATATTAACAATATTAATTTTAATTTTAGATGTAACTAATTAAATCATATATATATATATATTATACATAAAACATATTTTTTAATACTTTTATTACATATATTTTATTTTTTATATATAATTATTATTTTATGAAATAGGTCAACTCAACCTATATAGTTCAATGTAGACTTTTTGAGATAGCCTATCAGATTTAGCCCATATAATAAATGTACTTGCTTCTTATACTTTAGTTGTCACCTTTTATTCCCCAGTAATCTCATAGGATGAAGAAGCATACAAGTTTGAGATTAGTTTGTTTACTAGACAAATAGGGGTTACTTTAGCAATGATGTTAGGTTTGCTGACTAACATAAGTATAAAAATAAAAGGTAAAAAATATTTGCATGATTATATATATAATTCTTGCAGTTAATTTCGTTTTAAGTTTCATTATTTATTTAATCCTTATTGTTGTGTAAACTTTATTTCATTGTATCTGTATTTATAGGTTATTTATTTTAAAATTTATTTTGTAGTCTGTCTATATGTAATATTTTGACTTAAATATATGTTTTGTCTTGATAAACTATTGAATTTTTTTAATCATTTAATGCATAGTAAGTTTTTAACTTTTTTTTCTTATTTTTCTAAAGTGATTTAGATAGTGTTTGGAAAGTAAAATAAATTACTTTAAATAACACTCTAGGAGATCAAATATAATTAGAAATTTTATAAAAAAACAAGAAAGTACAAAAGAAATTTGGATAGCCTGCAGGGATGAAAAAAACCATGAACCCATTATTTTTAGTCTCCTTTGACAGAGCCCGAAACAAATAAAAGTAGTATATATAAAAATAACATTTTTTTAAATACTAACAAATAAAGTTTTTTCAACTATAAAAATAGTAATTATATCTTTATAATTATAATAAAGTATACAAAATATGCACAAATATATGCAAACTCAATTACATATGTTAATGTGTAAAGAGATTACCAATATCTTGACATGGATTCCAAGAACTTACATAAAGTATCTGGGCCTTTTCAGGCCTATTTTAGTCCTTATAACTTTTTTTTTTTTTTTTTTTTTTACATTATAACTAAAAA
>Ga0209700_105961_pt1 | contig 19705 bp, 8 predicted proteins | sample SiratroredBW_FD_187528 | JGI IMG/M metagenome (GOLD analysis project Ga0209700, IMG submission 187528) | Root nodule microbial communities of legume samples collected from California, USA - Siratro red BW (SPAdes) (version 2) | ecosystem: Host-associated > Plants > Roots > Nodule | place: USA...
TTTTTTTTTTTTTTTTCATTCAACTTGGATTCTATATCCATTTCAATAGGTACTCTTTGGCGGATTCTCATACATATTCAAAAATCACTTTTCCTATATTCTTTAAATAAGTCATAAGGTCTCTAAATGATTTATAACTGCATATCTTACAAAATTGACAACAATGAATAAATTTGCTGTAAAAAATCCCAAAAAGATAGTTTTAGGGCATGAATTGTTCATATTTTATAATAATCAAAAGGAGTATAATATACTCTTGGGTTTATGTTTAATGATCTCTTTTGTACTCCTTTATTTTTACCTTTAGCATTAGATCAATCATCATACTTCACTTAAATAAAGTTAAACTTTTTTATCTTAATAAAATTGAATTTAATTGGAGCAAAACTAACTTATAAGCTTAAGTTTGCACCTATAAGCTGATGTTTGCACCTATCTATAAATTATTGAAAGATGTCAGGTGGCCTAATGGGCCTAACAACCTTTGCTAGGATAGGTTCTGATACCATCTTAAAAGTGAACTTTAAATCTAACTCAACTTCAAAACCAACTTATAAGGTGAGGTTTGCACCCACTTATAAATTGTTGAAAGACCTCATCTTTAGTCAGATGTGAGATCTCCAACAAACTTAATTTGCAACAACATCCACAAATCAATACTTAATATTTTTTTTTCACACTCAATGCTTTCAAAAAGTTGGTAAGCACATTCTAATAAAGACTAATACAAAACTATCCGAGCATATATGTTGTTCAACCTACCTTATTTCAAGGTGGTATATTATATCTATACATTCAATATCCTCTCACCACCTAACAGTCTTAATATATTGATCAAACAGATTATTAGTGAAACTAGGATATTTATTTTTCTTGAAGAGTTTTATGCTTAATACTTTTTAAGAGTCACAATAGCTTTCCAAACAAATATCTCATGTTTGAAAATGTTTCAGCTTGAGAGAGAGTATATAAATGTAGAAGAGTGACTTTCACATGAAGGAGAGATTGTTAGGTATCCAGGTTTCAGTCTAAGTCTCACATTAAGTAGAAATCAGAAAGTTGAGGAACAAAGACCCAAAAAACCTAATGCCTTAAAATTTTGGGTTGAAGGTGGTGTCATTCCCTTATATGGGTCTGACATAGTTTTCATTCTTGTTTGATTTTTCCGGTATTTTACTCCTCTTAACTTTCTCAGCATGGTCTTGAATACTTAAAAAAAATCAAATTTCACTTGTCTAAGTTAGTCACCATAGTAATAATAACCGTAGAGACATGAAAATAAATAAATAAAATACTCAAAAACCACCGTAATAATCACTGTAGAGATATGAAAATAAATATTATAAAAGTGTGGTTATGTAATTGGCAATATTAATTCTAATAAAAGAATAATTAATGTGATAGTGGTTACTTTTTAAAAAATTAATAGTTAGTAGAGATTTTATTTAAATTATAATATAAATTTCATCCCATCTCTCTTTACTTAAATAAATAAACAAATAAAACTGTCCTCTTGTAAATGAAAACTTCCTTATCAGAATTAAAAGAAAGTCATAATCCGTTTCTGAATAATAGATTCCTCTTCTTTATAAAATGAAAATGTGTTAACTTTTTTATCATAAAAAAAAATAAGGACAGAAAGAAGAGATTGGACTATCAAGTCATCAAAGAACATCCTGGTATGATATCTGTTTTCTCTTTATTTATATGATAATCGTAAAATTCAATAAATTTTTTTGAATTGAATGTAAAAACTTTACATCAAAGATTACTCTTATTGTTCCAACATCTAGTATCTTTGAAGTATTGTAGATTCTAATTCAGAAAAGATAAAAGAAAAACTCATCATCCTAAATAGAATTAAGAAAATTAGAAAAAGTTCTAACATATATTAAACATATCGTAAATTTTAATTTATACTCCTTGTTAATATAAAAACCGAATCTTACACCATTTATATATATATATATATATATGATATTTGAAATTCATTAAACTAAATATTTTATATTGTGAGAAAATTAATATGAAATTTATCCTTTCTATATAGTTGTAGAGTCTTTCTTCGTTGAAATAATCAGAATTTGCCTCCATCCTCGAAGCCCTAGATCTAAGACATAATCACATGAATGAACAAACCTAAATTCTGCAAACACTCAGGTTAACTATTCTTACACTATTGAAATAGTTCCGTAACTTCCATTACCATCATTTGGACGGTTCATTTTGTACCTGATTTGTTGGAAAATAATTTTGTTAACAGCCTCACTGTAGGAAAATATAGAATAGTTTCATCGAATGGGTGGAGTTAGGTATCTCATGAATGAGGAAGTAAACAGTAAACAAGTCAAGAAGTGGTCCCGGATATTGATTGAAGGAAAATGATACTTTGACACCGCATTTTCTCTTACTTCCGTTTGACACTCTGACGTGGCATGTGCTGTCCCGCATAACAATGAAAGAGAAAACACAGTTGTTTTGGAACACATGTGTCTCAGGAGTAGAATCTCTAAGTGGTTAGCTCAGTTCAAATAAGTGGTTCGCTGTGTGTAATTTTGGAACACATACATGTGTCTCAGGGGTGGTAGGTCTAAGTGGTTAGCTCAGTTCACCTAAGTGGTTCGCTGTGTGTAGTTTTGGAACACACACATGTGTCTCAAGAGTGGAAGGTCTAAGTGGTTAGCTCAGTTCAAATAAGTGGTTCGCTGTGCGTAGTTTTAGAATACACACGTGTCTAAGGGGTGAAAACATTAAGTGGTTAGCGCAGTTCAAATAAGTGGTTCGCTGTGTGTAATTTTGGAACACACACATGTGTTTCAGGGGTGGAACGTCTAAGTGGTTAGCTCAGTTCAAATAAGTGGTTCGTTGTGTGTAATTTTGGAACACATACATGTGTCTCAGGGGTGGTAGGTCTAAGTGGTTAGCTTAGTTCACCTAAGTGGTTCGTTGTGTGTAGTTTTGGAACACACACATGTGTCTCAGGAGTGAAAGGTCTAAGTGGTTAGCTCAGTTCAAATAAGTGGTTCGCTGTGTGTAGTTTTGGAACACACGTGTCTGAGGGGTGAAAGCACTAAGTGGTTAGCGCAGTTCAAATAAATGGTTCACTGTGTGTTATTTTGGAACACACACATGTGTCTCAAGGGTGGAATGTCTAAGTGGTTAGCTCAGTTCAAATAAGTGGTTCGCTGTGTGTAATTTTGGAACACACACATGTGTCTCAGGGGTGATAGGTCTAAGTGGTTAGCTCAGTTCACCTAAGTGGTTCGCTATGTGTAGTTTTGGAACACACACATGTGTCTCAGGAGTGGAAGGTCTAAGTGGTTAGCTCAGTTCAAATAAGTGATTCGATGTGTGTAGTTTTGGAACACACACGTGTCTGAGGGGTGAAAACACTAAGTGGATAGTTCAATTCAAATAAGTGGTTCACTGTGTATAATTTTGGGACACACACGTGTCTCAGGGGTGGAATGTCTAAGTGGTTAACTCAGTTCAAATAAGTGGTTCGCTGTGTGTAGTTTTGGAACACACACGTGTCTGAGGGGTGAAAACACTAAGTAGTTAGCTCAGTTCAAATAAGTGGTTCGCTGTGTGTAATTTTGGAACACACACACGTGTCTCAGGGGTGGAATGTCTAAGTGGTTAGCTCAGTTCACCTAAGTGGTTCGCTGTGTGTAGTTTTGGAACACACACATGTGTCTCAGGAGTGGAAGGTCTAAGTGGTTAGCTCAGTTCAAATAAGTGGTTCGTTGTGTGTAGTTTTGGAACACACACGTGTCTGAGAGGTGAAAACACTAAGTGATTAGCTCAGTTCAAATAAGTGGTTCGCTGTGTGTAGTTTTGAAACACACACTTGTCTGAGGGGTGAAAACACTAAGTGGTTAGCTCAGTTCAAATAAGTGGTTCGCTGTTTGTAATTTTGGAACACACACGTGTCTCAGGGGTGAAATGCCAAAAACAACTGCATTTTCTCTTTCATTGTCATGCGGGACCGCACATGCCACATCGGAGTGTCAAATGGAAGTAACAGAAATTACAGTGTCAAAGTATCATTTTCCATTGATTGAATCATACTAGTGTCAATTGGGGTTTGTTCCGTTTTCACAAGCACAAAAATGAAAAAAATAAATAAAACTGATTGATTTATTAATACTATAATTAATAATATTGTTTTATTTGTTTATAAACCCAAAATAAAAGTATTTAATCCCTTAAAATAAATTTGTTTCATACACTACCAACTAATTTTAAAATTATATAAAACTTGAAAAATTTATGAGAAATTTCATTCTAGAGATTTGATTTATGAAACTCCATGTTTAGTAAAAAAAAATATGAAGTACAAAATCTTTTAAAGCACATATCTGTAAAGTTTAAACAATGATTTCATGGTATTATTATGAAAAATGTCAAGACATTATTTAAAAATTTAAAATTATTTTTTTATTAAAAATGGCAATTTACTCTCTTTTGATTTTCAATGCCACTTTAACAATAAAATATATCTATCTATTGATTCTTTAATCAGTGTTCAAAGAGAAATAAATTAATGTATGACGAAAGTAATACAAATAATTGATAATTATAATTTAATAATTAGATGAATAATACATATTTTTATGAAGTTATTGAATAATGTAAAAATAATAAGTCTGACACTGATATAACCAATTCCCTGAATGCAATTGTGTATGAACCATTTTTAGGATTTTGAATAATTTAAGAGTATTGTTTATTTCAGATTTTTATTTAACTAAGATTTTAAATAATTTATAACTTTTATTGATTTTATATTTTTATTTAAGTAATACTTTAAATAATTTATAATTTTTATTTATTTAAGATTTGAATAATTTAGAAATATTATTTATTTCAAATTTTATTTAAGTAAAATTTTGAATAATTCAAGACTTTTATTTATTTAGGATTTTAAATAATATATAAATGTTATTTATTTCATATATTTATTTAAGTAAGATTTTAAATAATTTAAATTTTTTATTTATTTGTAATTTTTGAATAATTCAAAACTGTTATTTATTTCAGATGTTTATTTAAATAAGATTTTGTAATAATTTGAAACTTTTATTTATTTAAAATTTTGAATAATTTAAAAATGTTATTTATTTCAGATTTTTATTTAAATAAATTTTTAAATAATTTACAAAAGTTATTTATTTCAAATTTTTATTTAAATAAAATTTTGAATAATTTAAGATTTTCATTTATTTAGAATTTTGAATAATTTAAGAATTGTTTAATATTTTATGCATTATTATAGCAATGGAAATTTTTAGTTTAATTATATTGTGTTATTTTTATTAATTTTATGAAAATTTTGAGTTCATTTAAATTTTTTGTAATTATTTCTATTTTTTTTAATTCTATTTTGAATAAAATTTCAGGTGTCTATAGTATTTGAAAATTTCAATTACTTTATTCAACTTATTTCACGAATCAGAAATAAATTGCTAATAATACATAAGTATTATATATATCTAAATAATCATATTTTGTTTAAAATTAATTTTAAGTACAATAACAAAATTTTAATATTACAATTTTATAAATTAAAAAGAAATTAATAAACATTGATTGTAAATTAATTTTTGCTCAAATTACACTTTTTCATCAATTTAAAAAAATATTTATTACATTTAACAAATTAATTATATTTTATTTTAAATTATTAATAACAAATTTCTAACTTTACAATCTTATTCATTAAAAAAAATTAAATTAAAAATCACATATATCACATTATTCAAATATTTCTATATATATATTTTTCATTTTCTTTCCTTCCTCTCTCTCTCTCTCTCTCTCACACACACACACACACACACACATATATATATATATATATATATATATATATATATATATTTTAAATAATCTTATCTTCATTTCTAGTCACTTTTACTTCATATCCATTATTTTTAGATTCAAACCCACCCTTAAATTACTACTAATGCATATCTACCAAAATCAAAGGTTACCTGAGACACCAACCTTCTTCCCCCCTCTCCACTTTATAAATTGGAAAGCCATTAGGAGCATCCTTCTCATCCAAAAATTGTCTCTGAATAAACCAAAGCCGAGACCACCAAAAATTGATGGCCGTCACACAGGAAGAGGAACAGACCCAACTTGTTGGCCACAAAGATCTAGCTCACAAGACCCTCCTTCAGAGTGATGCACTCTACCAGGTACATTCAACAACTTTCATTTTTATCTCACACCACCATTCACTTTTTCTTACAGAGTAATTCAGTTTAACAAAGTTATATGCGTGTACTAGTATATTCTTGACACCAGTGTACTCCCAAGAGAGCATGAAAGCCTGAAGGAGCTCAGAGAGATGACAGAAAAACACCCTTGGTAACATCATACTTCTTCTCATTCATCATAGAACATACCATTTTTCAGGCTAATATGGTATTTTTTTGTTTCTATAAAATCGTCAAATGTTACCCAAACTTTAGTCCTTCAATCTATATTTGTTAAGTTTACTGATATTTAGTCATCTTTTTAACATGTATCCTAATATAAAGAAACAATTTTGTTTTCTGGCTAAAATTAGGTCACTAAATGTCTATACGTGTTTAGTCCTTGAGAAACTTAAAAGGGTACAACAGAGTTATATTTATAAATTTAGAAAAGTTTAATATTCATTCTTTTAGGGCACAGAACCATTAGTATCAAAGACGTGTATGTTGGTAAGATAGACTCCCTAATCTATTTCACTGAAGATGATTCAATCAAAGGAGAAAAACGTGCGTTTTAAAAAAAATGAATTTATTCTTATAATAATTATGAACAAAAAAAGAATAAAGAATATGAATATGAAAAAAGATTTTTTTTAAATGTGTATTTCTTTATTTATAATAGATCACTTAATATAAAATTCTAGAATATTAAATATAAAAATTATTCTAAATAAATTATATTTAATATTTTTTTGATATTTTACTGATATTTTTTAATATTTCTTTTTAATTATCAATTATTTTTTATATTTTTATTAATATTCTCTAATATTCTCTTTGTTATTTTTTATATTATATTGATTTGATTTATTTTCATAATAATAATATTCTAACATTTACAAGAAATTTTTTTGCCGGTTCTTTTTAAGGAAATCTTATGTTATGTAATTAATTTACAAATGTACTGCAAAACAGGAACCTCTTGGCTACACCACCAGACGAAGGACAACTTCTGATCATGCTTCTTAAGCTCATAAATGCCAAGAACACAATGGAAATTGGTGTATACACTGGTTACTCTCTTCTCTCCACTGCCCTGGCTCTTCCTCCTGATGGAAAGGTCCTTACATAGCACATAATTATACTCCAAAATATATCCATATCGTAAATGTCATGAATTGAATTGAATTTCATAATATATAGTTTATTTTAGACCTTATTTTATTGGGTTTATTTTGATTAGATCATGGCTTTGGACGTGAACCGCGAACACTATGAATTGGGTTTGCCCATCATTGAAAAAGCTGGTGTAGCTCACAAGATCGACTTCAGAGAAGGACCTGCTCTTCCTTTTCTTGACCAGCTACTTAGAGATGTGCGTTCATCATTAATGTTACTATAATGTTGTTTAAAAGTATTTTTAATACATTTGCTAGATAAATGGACAAAGGCATAATAGATACAGAAAGAAAATAATGTATATTGGTGCCATTTTTACGTAAAATTGAGTGGCTAAAGTGAGTTTCTAATTCCATTATGAGGGTGAAACTTTTGCAGGAAAGTAAGAAGGGAAGCTTGGATTTCGTTTTTGTGGACGCTGATAAGGATAATTACTTGAACTATCACAAGAGGGTGTTGGAGCTAGTCAAGATTGGGGGGCTGATCGGTTATGACAACACCCTATGGACTGGATCTGTGGCGGCACCACCTGATGCGCCTATGAGGGATTATATAAAGTATTATCGCGGTTATGTGATTGAGTTGAACAGCTATCTGGCTGAAGATTCTAGGGTTGAGATTTGCCAGCTCCCTGTGGGTGATGGCATTACCCTGTGCCGCCGCGTTATCTGATCTCTACTTCATCCCATCTTCATGCTTCATGAATTGCATTTTATTTTTAACAAGATTATATGAGAATAAATCAAGAACACTTTACTATTCTTCTAATGGAAAGCTTCTGCTATCCAATTCTACCGAAGAGGGCTGCACAATAATTTAGAACAATTTATTATTTCACCTAGTAATTACATCTATCCAATTTCATGCATAATATATAAGATTATGTGTTTGTAATAAGGTGTTGCATAATAAAAATAAGAAGTGTTCTTTTATTTGAAAAATACCAACAATTAAATAAAGTATGAATCTTTTTAATAGAATAAAAATTCTAAAAAAGTATTAAAGTAATGTGATAACATAAAACTCACAAAAGTTAAAAGTTAAATTAAAATGTGACTATTATAATAGAGATATTCTAATGAAAAGGGGGAGGCAACATACTTCTTTTAACGGCAGATTAAATGATGTTAAAAAAGTTAAAGAAAACTGAAAACCCAGCTTACAAAAGGTGTAGATTTTTCTTTCAACCAAGCATAAGGTTTATTTGATTATTTTATTCATACCAGTTGGTTCACCCGTTGGAAGAATGCATCTTGGTGTCTAACAAATAAATCTGATTTTCAAAACGCAGTATAACCATAGTGTGAGAGATACTTCCCTTATCACAAGTTTAGAAATGCTATCTTTTATTCAATTTAAACAAAAATGTGAATCCCTTTTATTTTTAATAAACTTCCTTCATTATTTTATATAATAAATAATAAAAATGCATTAAATTGTAATAAAATTTTGAAAAATAATTCTATTAATAGTTATGGTTGTCAACATCACACGACAGGGTACGCAGGTGATTTAATCTACGGCAGTAAATTCAGCCTGCATCAATATTGTCCCGACGTCCTTCACATAATTATTCATGTTTTACGTGTCTTTCAAAATAAAAAGTTTAATAGCCTTTTTAGGATATCTTTTTAATGTGGTCTTATTATTATTTTTTAATATTTTTAATTTGGTTTCTCTGTTTTATAAAAATAAATTAGAATAACTTTTTTTTCGAACATGTTATCTGTAATTAGTGTCTTCTGTTAATTTTGGGTGATAGATGTATTACTAATTTCACAAGAGAGAATATGTTAACTTACTTTTAGAAAAAAAAAAGATAAAATTAAAATGTTTAAAATAGTTTAACGAAATCGGAAAAATCATTACGACAGTGAGATTAAAAAATACTGCCAAGTCTAAAAGATAGAGTGAAAAAAAAAAAACTGGTCTTGTAATCTCGCTCAATCAAAATCATTAATATTATTTTCAGCTAATTCTCTATTGGGATGCTTAAAACATTTACAATTATTTAGAGCTGCTTTAAGAAATTTTATTACTGGAAAAAGGAGACGTGACCATCAACTTTTTTTAAGAATTATTTCAGTTATTGTAAGAGTAATGGATTCTTAAAAATAAAATGTATTATTTTATTTCAACAACGAAAACAAGAAGGAATAAAGGGAAGAAACGAACAGATGAATACTAATATTTAGAGTTTAGAGTTTAAGGTTTAGAGTTTAGAATTTAGGTATAAACGTACGAAACGTGCAACAAAATCACAAACAGATCAAAGCATGAAATATGAAACGAAATACAACAAAATCACCTCGAACCCTAACGTCATTGGCATGTCGAACATGGTGAAGAAGGTCTGCGATCTCCATCTCAAACGAGGAACGACTTTAGGAAAGAATAAACGGGGAAAGGGAGAGCGACTGGACAAGAAGGGGAATTTTTTTCGAAAATAGCATCTATTTATATTTTTTTACCAAAATAATCATGATTTTTTTTCTATACCATTACAGAGGTACATTTGATAATTTGTATTTTTTTAGTAGTTTTTAATTTAATAAATATAAAAATAGTTTATTTATTTATTTAATAAAATAAATAATTAAGTAACCTTTTTTATTTTAAAATAATTAAATGACTTCCCTTTTAAAAATAATACATCTAACATTTCATTTAAAATTAATCTTAAATATAATAACAAAATTTTGATATTATAATTTTATAGATTAAAAGGATATTAATCATACTTTATTATAAATTAATTTTAATTCATAGGATAAATTTATAATTACACGTTTCCATCAATTTAAAAAAATATTAATTATACTTAACAAATTAATTATATTTTATTTTAAATTAGTAAAAATAAATTTATAATGTTACAATCTTATTAATTAAAAAAATTAAATTAAGAATTACATATATCACATCATTCATCTACATATATTTTTCCTCGTCTTTTTTCCTTGTTCACTATCTTTTTCTTATTTTAAATATTCTTATCTTAGTTTCTAGTCACTTTCACTACAAATTTATTTATTTCTATATTTTCATTTAATTAGTATTTTAAATAATTTAAATTTTACTTATTTAAAATTTTGAATAATTTAAAAATGTTCTTTAACTCAAATTATATTTAACTAAGATTTTGAATAATTTAAGACTTTTATTTATTATGATTTTAAATAATTTAAAAATGTTATTTATTTCAAATTTTTATTAAAACAAGATTTTAAATAATTTAGAATTTTTTATTTATGATTTTGAATAATTTAAAATTATTATTTATTTCATATTTTTATTTAAAATTTTGGAATAATTTGAAACTTTTATTTATCAAAAATTTGCTTAATTTAAAAATTTTATTTATTTTAAATCTTTATTTAAATAAGATTTTAAATAATTTAGGGACAAAAATGATATTTTGAATAATTTAAGATTTTTACTTATTTTAGATTTGAAATAATTTAAGAGGTTTTTAATATTTTATGTATTATTATTGTAATGGAAATTTTTAGTTTAATTATCTTGTTTTATTTTTATTAATTTTCCGAAATTTTTGAGTTCATTTAAATTTTTTGTACTTATTTCTATTTTATTTTTTTAAAATTCTCTTTGAATAAATTGTCATGTATTCATAATATCTAAAAATTTCAATTATTTTATTGAACTCATTTTATGGAAATTTCAATTAATATTATAATTTTATAAATTAAAAGGATATTAATCATACTTTATTAAAATTAATTTTAATTCATAAGATAAATTTATTATTATACGTGTCCATCAATTCAAAAAAATATTAATTATACTTAACAAATGAATTATATTTTTTTTTTAAATTAGTAAGAATAAATTTACAACTTTACAATCTTATTAGTTAAAAATATTAAATGAAGAATCACATATATCACATCATTGAAATGTTTCTATATATATTTTTCTTCATTTTCTTTCCTTGTTCACTATCTTTTTCTTATTTTAAATACTCTTATCTTAGTTTCGAGTCACTTTCACTACAATTTTTTTTTTATATTTTTATTTAATTAATATTTAAATAATTTAAATTTTTTATTTATTTAAAATTTTGAATAATTTAAAAATGTTCTTTAACTGAAATTTTATTTAAGTAAGATTTTGAATATTTTAAGACTTTTATTTATTTATGATTTAAAATAATTTAAAAAATTTATTTATTTCATATTTTTATTGAAATAATATTTTAAATAATTTAGAATTTTTTTATTTATGATTTTGAATAATTTAAAAGTATTATTTATTTCATATTTTTATTTAAGATTTTGGAATATTTTGAAGCTTTTATTTATAAAAAATTTGCTTAATTTAAAAATGTTATTTATTTTAAATTTTTATTTAAATAAGATTTTAAATAATTTACGAACAAAAATGATATTTTGAATAATTTAAGTTTTTTACTTATTTTAGATTTGAAATAATTTAAGAGGTTTTTAATATTTCATTTATCATTGTTGTGATGGAAATTTTTAGTTTAATTATATTGTTTTATTTTTGTTAATTTTATGAAATTTTTGAGCTCATTTAAATTTTTTGTAATTATTTCTATTTTAACATTTTAAAATTCTCTTTGAATAAATTTTCATGTATTCATAATATCTAAAAATTTCAATTATTTTATTGAACTCATTTTATGGAAATTTCAAAAAAAAATATTATAATTTTCTAAATTAAAAAGATATTAATCATACCTTATTATAAATTAATTTTAATTCATAAGATAAATTTATTATTACACGTGTCCATCAATTTAAAAAAATATTAATTACACCTAACAAATTAATTATATTTTATTTTAAATTACTAAAAATAAATTTATAACTTTAAATCTTATTAGTTAAAAAAATTAAATTAATAATCTCATATATCACATCATTCAAATGTTTCTATATATATTTTTTCTCATTTTCTTTCCTTCTTCATTGTCTTTTTCTTATTTTAAATACATCTAACATTTCATTTAAAATTAATGTTAAATATAATAACAAAATTTTAATATTATAATTTTATAAATTAAAAAGATATTAATCGTACTTTATTATAAATTATTTTTAATTAATAAGATAAATTTACAATTACACGTGTCTATCAATTTAAGAAAATATTAATTATATCTTAAAAAATTAATTATATTTTATTTTAGATTATTAAGAATAAATTTATAACTTTACAATCTTATTAATTAAAAAATTAAATTAAGAATCACATACATCACATCTTTCAAATGTTTCTATATATATATTTTCTCATTTTCTTTCCTTCTTTATTGTCTTTTTCTTATTTTAAATACTCTTATCTTAGTTTCTAGTCAATTTCACTCTAAATTTGTTTATTTTTTTATTGATTTAAATTCATTTTTTATTTTTTTATTTTTTTATTGATTTAAATTCATTTTTTAATCCAAATGCACGCTTAAATTACTACTAATGCATGCCTACCAAAATCAAAGGTTACCTGAGACACCTACCCCCTTGCCTCTCTCCACTTTATAAATTGGAGAGCAACTGGGAGCATCCTTTTCATCCGAAAATTGTATCTGAATAAACCAAAGCAGAGACCACCAAATATTGATGGCCGTCGCACAGGAAGAGGAACAGACCCAGCTTGGCCACAAAGATCTAGCTCACAAGACCCTCCTTCGGAGCGATGCACTCTACCAGGTACATTAATTCAACAACTTTCTATTTTATCTCACACCACCTTTCAGTTTTTCCTAAAGACTAAATTTAGTTTAACGAAGTTATATGCATGCACTAGTATATACTTGATACCAGCGTACTCCCAAGAGAGCATGAAAGCCTGAAGGAGCTCAGAGAGATGACAGAAAAACACCCTTGGTAACATCATACTTCTTCTCATTCATCATAGAACATACCATTTTTCAGGCTAATATGGTATTTTTTGTTTCTATAAAATCGTCAAATGTTACCAAAACTTTCGTCCTTCAATCTATATTTGTTAAGTTACTTCACTGATATTTAGTCATCTTTCTAACATGTATCGTAATCTAAAGAACCAATTTTGTTTCCTTGCTAAAATTAGGTCATTAAATGTTTATACGTGTTTAGTCGTGAGAAACTTCAAAGGGTAAAACATTATTAATGGTATAGAGGTCTATTCATAAATTTAGAAAAGTTTAATATTCAATCAAGCAGACAAACGTGCTTTTTGAGAAAAATGAATTTGTTCGTTCATCCAAAATTAGGTCATACTCCATATTCCAATAATATATATACTGTTTGCTAACAGCTTTTGTGCTGGTTCCTTTTTCGGAAATATTGTGTTATGTAATTAATTTACGAATGTACTGCAAAACAGGAACCTCTTGGCTACACCACCAGACGAAGGACAACTTCTGATCATGCTTCTTAAGCTCATAAATGCCAAGAACACAATGGAAATTGGTGTATACACTGGTTACTCTCTTCTCTCCACTGCCCTGGCTCTTCCTCCTGATGGAAAGGTCCTTACATAGCACATAATTATACTCCAAATTATATCCATCATCGTAAATGTCATGAATTGAATTGAATTTCATAATATATAGTTTATTTTAGACCTTATTTAATTGGTTTTATTTTGATTAGATCTTGGCTTTGGACGTGAGCCGTGAACACTATGAATTGGGTTTGCCCATCATTGAAAAAGCTGGTGTGGCTCACAAGATCGACTTCAGAGAAGGACCTGCTCTTCCTTTTCTTGACCATCTGCTTAAAGATGTGCGTTCATCAATAATCTTACTATAATGTTGTGTAAAAGTATTTTAATACGTTTGCTAGATATACTGACAAAGGCATAATAGATACAGAAAGAAAATAATGCATATTGTTGCCATTTTTATGTAAAATTGAGTGGCTAAAGTGATTTTCTAATTCCATTATGAGGGTGAAACTTTTGCAGGAAAGTAAGAAGGGAAGCTTGGATTTCGTTTTTGTGGACGCTGATAAGGATAATTACTTGAACTATCACATGAGGGTGATGGAGCTAGTCAAGATTGGGGGGCTGATCGGCTACGACAACACCCTATGGACTGGATCTGTGGCGGCACCACCTGATGCGCCTATGACGGCTTTTGTCAAGTATTATCGCGGTTATCTGATTGAGTTCAACAAGTATCTGGCTCAAGATTCTAGGGTTGAGATTTGCCAGCTCCCTGCGGGTGATGGCATTACCCTGTGCCGCCGCGTTATCTGATATCTACTCATCATTCATGAATAGGATTTTATTTTGAACAAGATTAAGCCAGTTATGAGAATAAATTAAGAATACTTCTACTATTCTTCTAATGGAAAGCTTCTGCTATCCAATTCTAATGACCACGGCTGCACAATAATTTAGAACAATTTAGTATTTCACCTAGGAATTACATCTATCCAATTTCATGCATAAAATCTAAGATTATGTGTTTGTAATAAGATTTTGCATAATAAAAATAAAAAGTGTTCTTTTATTTGAAAAATACCAACAATTAAATAAAGTATGAATCTTTTTAATAGAATAAAAATTCTAAAAAAGTATTAAAAGTAATGAAATAAAATAAAAACTCACAAATTAAAAATTAAATTAAAATGTGACGATTATAATAGAGATATTCTAATGTAAAGGGGGAAGCAAAATACTTTTTTTAATGGCAGATTAAATCATGTTAAGAAACATAAAGAAAACTGAAGGCCCAGCTTACAAAAAGTGTAGATTTTCCTTTCAACCAAGCATAAGGTTCATTTGATTATTTTATTTTATTCATACCAGTTGATTCACCCGTTGGAATAATGCATCTTGGTGTCTAACAAATAAATCTGATTTTCAGAACACAAAGTATAATCATAGTGTGAGAGTGATACTTCCCTTTATCATAAGTTTAGAAATGTTATTTTCACACTTTTGAATACATTCAACTAAATTTAATCAATTTAAACAAAAATGTGAATCCCTTTTATTGTTTAATAAACCTCCTGCATTATTTTATATAATAAATAATAAAAATGTATTAGATTATAATAAAATTTTAAAAAATAATTCTATTAAACTATTTTATATTTATGGTTGTCAACATCACAGGACAGGGTTGCAGGTGGATTAATCTACGGCAGCAAATTTAGCCTGCATCATGTTTCCGACGTCCTAAGATAAAAATTAAAAAAAAAATAAAATTGATAGCCTTTTCAGGATATTTTTTTTAATGTGGTCTTATTATTATTTTTGAATATTTTTAATTTGGTTTCCCTGTTTTATAAAATAAATTATGATAACTTTTTTTCAAACATGTTATTTGTCGTGTTTGGGTGATGATGTATTATTAATTTCACAAGAGAGAATATATTAACTTACTTAAAAAAATTAAAATTAAAATGTTTAAAATAGTTAACGAAATTGGAAAAATCATTACGAAAGTGAGATTAAAAAAAAAACTGTTAAGTCTGAAAGATAGAGTGAAAAAAAATTGGTGGATCCCCTTGTAATCTCCCTCAATAAAAATCATTAATATTATTTTCACTTAAATCTCCATTGGAATGCTTAAAACATTTACAATTATTTAGAGCTGCTTTAATCAATTTGATTACTGGAAAAAGGAGACGTGATCATAATTTTTTTAATTATTTCAGTTATTGTAGAAGTAATGGATTCTTAAAAATAAAATGTATTATTTTACTTCAACAACAAAAACAAGGAGGAATAAACGGAAGAAAGGAACAGATGAACACTAACGAATAATAAGAATAAGATATGAACGTATGAAACGTACAATGTATCATCACAAATCACAAACAGATCATGAAATATGAAACGAAATACAACAAAATCACCTCGAACCCTAATCGTCATTGGCATGTCGAACATCGTGAAGACCATGACTATTTTATTCAATTAACATTTTTTTGTTTTTTATTTCTCTTAGTCTTTATTTTTTATTTTCTTCAATAGCACTCTTTATTCTTTAATTCATAAAATAACACTCTTTTATTTTTTTAATAACATTTTTTAATAATTATTAAATTATGATTATTAGTTTATTAAAATTAAGATAAAAAATAATTAATTCAAATTTAAAAAAATAAAATAAAATATTTTATAGTTGTTTTAACTAATTAATTATAATAGAAAAAATGATAAATTATTTTATTTTATATTTTATAATAAATTTAAATTTGGCATAATACATTATATTATAATAAATTATATTAAAATAAATTATAATAATGTAATTGTATTTTTATATTAAAATTGATGTTGGAAGAGGAAATTATAATAAATTATAAAATTGTTATTTGAATTAAAATTTGTATTTTTAGTTTGTTAAAAAAAATCTAAATAATTAATGACAAAAATCAAATAAAATTTTGATAAAGATAAAATTTGATATTTTATTAAAGATATCATTTGATTTTTTATAAAGATAAAATTTGATTTTCAATAAATATGTAATTAATTTTTTGATAAAGATAAAATTTGAGTTTTGATAAACATACAATTAATGTCTTATTTCACATAATATATTTTGTGTCCCATAACTAAACTATTTAGTGAATATATGATTGTCATTTATTTTTCTCTTTATGTTCAACTGTGTATTGTATCATTTCAATAATTAAAATTTTTTAAATAATAAACATAACATTTAAAAGTAATTTAAAAATAAATTAAATTTTATTTAAAATTTTAAACCATTTAATTAATATTTATTTACAAAAATACTTCAACAATTTTATTTTATTTTATTTTATTTATTAATTATTTAGATATATTTTTAACAAATGAAAAATACAAATTTTAATTCAAATAAAAATTTTATAATTTATTATAATTTTCTTTCAATATCAATTTTTAATACAAAATTACAATCAGTTAATTATTATAATAAATACAATCACAAAATCATAAAAAATAAAAAAATTATAATCATAATTAATGTACTTACTGTATATTAATTAAAAAATAAAAAAAAAGTTTTATTTCAAGAACTAAAGAATAAAGAGTTATATTAAAAAAAATAAAGAGTGTTATTGTGAGAAATAAAAAATAAAAAAGTGCTAATCAAGTAAGAAAGTTAAAGATGGTATGCAATCTCCATCTCAAACGAGAAAGGAGTTTAGGAAAGAATAACTGGGAAAGGGAGAGCCACTGAACAAGAAGGGGAAATTTTTTTGAAAATAGCATCTATTTATATTTTTTTTACCAAAATAATCATGATTATTCTTTTTCCTATACCATTACAGAGGTACATTTGATAACTTGTATTTTTTAGCATTTTTTAATTTACTAAATATAGAAAATAGTTTATTTATTTATTTAATAAAATAAATAATTAAATAATTTTTTTTATTTGAAAATAACTAAATAAGTTCCCTTTTAAAAACAATATATAATTTTTTTAATATTATTTCTATAATGTTTATATATTAAATTGTATTGTTTTACTTTTTAATTAATAGTTCATAAAAATGATAAAATTATATACATTTTAATAAAACAAAAAATGTGAATTCATAAATGGATGTATTTTCTCTAGTGATATATAGTAGGAATGAAATTCTCACTTTTATTTTGGTACATCGTTGAGAAAAATAGGTGAGAAATTGGTTTCTCAATAACTCAATTATGAGCTATTATTTCAATTTTTCAATCTTTCAGAAAACCTGAAATTATGTAAAATTTAAAAATTAAAAGTTAAAAATATAATAATAAAATACCTAATATTTTATATCATTAATAATATATAAAATCTATTTTGTGATAATTTAAATACGTTATTAAACATAAATAATATTAAGATTTTATTAAAAAGATATAAAGTTATTTGATAATAAAATTTAAAAATTCAAATATTAATTTAAATTAATGATTTGAGTTCATTTATAATTGGATTTATTTGTTAAGTTAACTATATAAAATGTGCAGTAATATATTCATATTTATGACGTCAAAATTATTGTAATATCTTATTAAAAATAAGTAACTGATGTAAGATATAATTAATTGATTGTAAGCATCATTCTATCTATTTTGTTGTAGAGGGTAGTCTCGTTGCATTTCCTCCGTTGTAGATGTGTATGATAAGTAGTTCTTTAACAAAGTTCTCTTTTATTATTTATTTTTAATTATTATTTATTTTTAAGGATTTGTTTGGATATTGAGAAGTGGATTAGAGAAAATAGATATAAGATGAAAGTAAGTGAAAATTTGGTTGTTTAGATTAAAGAAAGATAATAATATTGGAATGAAAAAATTATGATTAATGTGATAGGTATGATAGATATTTTAATATTTTTAAATAGATAAAATTATAAAATTACAAATTTATCTTTTAGTTTAAAAATAATTTAAAATAAAATTTCATTAATTTGTTTGGTGTAATTGAGTTATTTTCTTTTGTCATTGATAAAAATATGTAATTATATATTTGTTTTTTGAATTAAAATTAATTAGTCAAATTTATGTAATTTGTTTGGTTTCATTGACAGATTATTTTTTTTATTTGTAAGATTATAAGTTTGTCTAAATGATAAAAAATGAATTTGAAATAAAATTTAATTAATTATATGTACATTACTTTTATGTTATAAGAAAATTATTTTTAATATAATTCGTCAAGTGATATAGAAATTATAATTTTCGAATATTATTGATACATGAATTTTTTTCAAATTCTATTGTAAAAATAAATTATATGTGTACTATACTTATATTGTAAAAATAATTTTTTTAAATTATACTGTAAAAATAAATTATTTTCTGTTGTTATTTTTTAAATTATTAATAATTCAAAATTAATTACAATGAGAAAACGTATTTTTAATTACTAAATTAATTCAAATCCTAGTTAACTTCTATATACAGTAAAATAAAACAATTATTTGTAATAAATAACTACCGAAAATTTTAAATTCAAATAAACACCCTATTATGAATAATCAAATATTGTTTCTACTTTTAATCAAATAATCTTAAAACGCTAAATCAACGTTGCTAGATCCAATGAAAAAGTTATTTACAAAGAGGCCTTGGATAATCTTGGTATCCAAAAACTTCTATGCCTGACGTAATTTCGTCCTTGCTTATTATGTTTTTAAGAATAAACTAATTTTCGTGCTAAAATTGTTGTTAGGGTTTGACTTCGATCTACTCTCCCTCCGCACTCTTTATTGTATGCAATCGAAAACTTTTTTTCTTATACATGGAGAACAATCACTTTTATTTCTTTTAAATTGTTAATTGGTTTAATATCACCTTTTGTCTTAATATTTTTCATTAAAATCTAATGTAGTTCCTTAGTTTTTTTTTTTTTTTTTCTT